>Ga0179594_10000025_pt1 | contig 67461 bp, 50 predicted proteins | sample CZOMad1_1_08_16f_FD_148625 | JGI IMG/M metagenome (GOLD analysis project Ga0179594, IMG submission 148625) | Vadose zone soil fungal communities from Angelo Coast Range Reserve, California, USA - CZOMad1_1_08_16fungal (Illumina Assembly) | ecosystem: Environmental > Terrestrial > Soil > Vadose...
CTGATGCGTTTGCCGACGGTCAGACGGGCGCCCGGGTTGACCCCTGGTCCACCCAGCACGGGACTGATTTCGAAGCGGCTCAGGCCGAAGAGCTTGCTGGTCGCGCGCTGTGCCGGCTCGTTGATCAGCACGTCGGTCAAGAGACTCGTCGCCGTGCCGATCCCCGTGCGAGCGAGTCCCGAAGTGCTGGTGTCGCCCGAGGTCAGCGTGCCTGTAGTGATCAGGGAAACAACATCGGCCTGTGGCAAAGCCGGTTCGGATCTGACTGAGGCCTGCGGTTGCGATAGTGGACCAGTCAGGCCGACGATAACGCGGTAACCGCGGATTTGGGATTCGCCCTCAATGTTGAGCAAGGGGTCGGCGTCACGACGAGCGGGCAAATCTACAAAAGCGTGAGTCACCTCGTAACGATCGTTGCGGAAGTTCAACGTCCCGCTGGTCGCAGTGATCCGGCCCGAGATTATGGGGTTTCGGACCGATCCGTTGATCTGCAAAGAGACCGAGCCGACCAGATCCGCAAGATTGTTTTTGACTACCAGCGCGTTGCGCCCTTCGACTCGCAGCCCGGCAAATCGAGCGGTCCGAATCAAGGCTATCTCGCCGCCCTCTTCAATGGACTGTTCGCGGCGATTAATCAGATTGGCCAACTCGATATCTTTGGTGTAGGCGGCGCGACGCAGGTCAACCGTGCCGGAAATCAACTGTTCCCTGGAATCGCCTCTGATTTCGATATCGGCGTCGAGCGTGGAAAGAAAGTCCTGCGGAAAGGGCGCCGTCACGTTGTCGCCGTGAATGTCCAGGGTAAAGCGCGTGACGTCAAACCCGTCCAACAGCGCTCCGCCGGTTACGCTCAAATGTCCACCGCCCATCGTTCCGGTGAGCGTTTCAATCTGCGCCTGATTAGCATTGAAGCGCAGCGTCGATCGGATGTTGGAAACCTGCCAGCGGTCATTCCCCATCAGCACCGCCACTGAGGCTCCGCTCAACGAAGCCGTCCCGTTGATGCTCGGTTGTTCGTAAGAGCCGCTGACCCGGACTGCCACGTCGCCCGTGCCCGAGGCAAAGAAGTCCGGTGAAAAACCGTTAAGCACGCGCAGGTTCAAGCGGCCGTCAATGCTAAGGTTTTGTTTGCCGCCTTCAGTAATGGCGATCGCGCCGTCAAGCGCCAGATTTGTGCCGCTGCCGGTAAACTGCGTGCGATCGAAGATGACCTGGTTTGCGGTGAGCCGCACCGTGAACGGCGTGGAAGCAGTGAGAGCAATGTCTTCGACACGAAAGCTGAGCTCAGAAAAATCAGCCGTACCCTTCACTCCTTCCAACGAAGGATAACCGTCCTCGTCCAGCAGGTTGCCACTGGCTTTGATGGTGCCGCTGGCCCGGCCCGACAACTTCACTCCCGCATTGGGGAGCGCAATCGCCAGCAGCTTGGTCAGGTCTGTGCCGTTAAGGGTGGCATCAATCGTGGTTGGTAAACCTTCCTTCGAGAGATCGATGCGCGCATTAACCACCGGCGATGGTTCAATGATGCCGGTAGTGAAGGTGACGTTGAGTTGCTTGTTCTCAGTGCGTCCAACCAACGCCAGCGTCCCGACGGAATGTCCGTTCAGCGTCACCTCGTAGCCATGCGCATCGAAAGTAATTTCGTATGAAGCAAAGTCTTTCTCCAGCAGGTTGCCAGAGATGTGGGCCGTCAGATCCGCGGTGCCGGTTACGTTTTGCAACGCCGGCTTTCCGGTAAGTGCGGCGAGTCGCGCCACCTGCAGGGCCTGGCCGGAGACGCTGAAATCCCCCAGGTGAGATTCAGTGTTGTAGCTGCCCTTGGCCGTCACCCGTCCGGCATCGAGGCGGGCATCGATGTTTTCGAGGTTCACATTCGAACCACTGAAGGTGGCCCGCGCGACAATGCTTTCAAAGGGCTCGCCGGCAATGCGGCCCTTCGCAAAACTCAAATCCGCCGAGCCCGCCATCGCTTTGGGAATTCCGCTGATCGCGATATGACCGGAAAGATCCGACTGCGTGTCGCCCAAACGCGAACGGGTATCCTTATTTAGTGGTAGCGATGCGAGCAGCGCCGTGGCATTCGCACGATCCAGTGTGGCATCGACGGCAATGTTATTCTCGCCGGTGCGCGGGGCATTCAGGCTGAATTGAATTCCACCGCCGTCCCTCTCCGCAAGCTTTCCATCGGTGATGCGGAACTCACTTTGATTGGCGACCATTGCCGCGCTCAACGTTCCCATGTCGTTGCTGTTGACGATTAGCGATCCGAGTGAGAAGCGCCCGTCAAAATCCGGCGCGGCCAACTTGCCATGGACCTTGCCGTTGAAGGTGAGTTGGCCCGCGATCTCGATGCCGTACTGATTGAGTTGCTCTTCGACGTTCGGCAATAGACCGGACGAGATGGCCACGCGTTGTATTTCGCCGGCGTCAATCGAGTTGAAGTCAACTTGCAGATCGGAATCGCCGTCGAACGAAAACTGTCCGCTGGCTTGCAAACGGCTGGCAGCGGTTTGCAGATCGACGCGCTGGATTTGAAACAGACCATTGTTGGCCTGCAACGCTACTTCGCCTGAGATAGGCGTGCGATCACTCCCTGCTTCCACTGTAGTTGCAGTGAATTGGGTGCTGATCGTTCCCGATGTCTTTTTGAAATCCGTTGCCGGAAAGGTGACATCGATCTTGCCGGTGGCTTTGCCGGCCAAAGGCACGGCTGTGCCCGAAAGCATCGTCAGCGGCGCGGCCACGTCAAGCCCCAGCAGGTCGGCGACGACATGAGACTCCCCCGATTTGTTGAGGCTGATCTTTGCGTTGCCTTTCGCCTGGCCGTTGAAGAAGTCGGCAGTAAAATTGTTCACCTGGATTTCACTGCTGGTGGCCACCAGCGCTGCCGTGATCTGGCCCACCTTCATCTGGCCGAGTACGCCGCCGCCGATACTTAGATCGGCGCTGGCTCGATATCTGCCGGAAGGCTCGACCACAAAGACGGGCCGGGCCAGCTTCAAATCTTCCAACGTGCCTTCCTTCAGTTTTACTAATCCCGGGTTGATGTCTGCCGTCGTGCCTTCGAGCCTTCCGGCGCGCACCGACAAGCGAACGCCGGCGATGTTGAAGCTGGCTACCTCTGCGCCCATGGAATTCACTCCGCCCACGGCAACTTCTTTGATATTGACGGTCGTGCCCGCCGGGTTGGCGGCAAAGTCGATCACGCTGGCTTTTATGTCTTTGACGTGAGTGTCGCCGGCGTTTACTTCTTTCGCGCCGGCGCTGGAGATTGAGCCCGCAAAAGCATTGTTTTCGTTTCGCAGGTGCAGGTTCGAAGCGCTGAGTCCATTGACGATCACGCCGGACGTCGTCAAGCGGTTGGCCGTAAACAGGGCGGATGAAGCAGTCAACACATTGTCTTTCATTTCGGCGCGCGCGTCGTGCAGGATCAACCCCAGGATTGTGGCAGCGCCATAACTTTTTTCCGCCGCCGCGCGCAGTTCACCAATCCAGCGAAGGTCCGAGCCTGTCCCCATCACCTGGCCCACCAACTGCACGCTGTTCAACTGAAAGTCGCCCGCTGCGAGCAAGTCGGCCACGGCGCGTCCATTGGCCTCGTAGCTCTTACCCTGACCGGAACCGGTCGCCGTCACATTCAATCCCTGCAGACGCAGTTTGTCGGCGGCCAAAGCATCGGATTTGATCGCGCCGGAAACTTTGTATTTGTCGCCCTCGCCGGAAACTGTGCCCACGAAATTTCCACTGCCGCGCAATGTGACGCCCGGCTGGATAAAGTCTGAAAGCTGCGTCAAGTCAACCGTTGAGGTGATCTTCATCTGGTAACGCAGCGCTCGCCAATCATCCATCGTGCCTTCAAGGGACGCTTCGGCCACCGGCGACTTCAGGACCAGCTTCTGGATTTCGGCGCGCGTTTCATTCACGCGGGCCTGCAGATCGAAATCGATGTTGTTCACCGGCCGGCTGTCGTAAGTGAAAGTCGAGTTGGTGGCCGAAAGATGCACTCGGTTCATGGCGCTGGTGGCTGGCGCCTTGGGATCGTCGGGATCAATCGTTGCCTGAACGTTTCGCGCTTCGCCCGACAGTGAATGCTGAGCGTCGCCGTAGTGAATCAGCGAACTCTTGAGTTCGACATGCGCCGTTGAATAGGCGAAGAGAATCCGTTGATTTGGCTCGGGCGGGGGAATGTGAATGTTGCGAAAGTTTGATTGACCAGTGGCGTTGAAGTTCACCCAGACTTCCAGACCTTCGATCTTTAAGTCCTGAAGATCGATCTCGCGGTTGAGGTTTAGCGCATACAGATCTCGGATGCGAATTGTGGCCAACAGACGGTCGATTTTGCCGAGCTTTTCACCAGTGCTCGAGTCGTACAGTTCAATACCCTGCATTTCGACCGCGTTCGGCGGCAGCGTAGTGTGAAAATTCTTGATCTCCGCGCGGATGCCATACTTCGAGAAAGTGTCCTTGATCTGACTGGCCACATAGCGATCCACGAAGCCCAAACGGTAAAGCAACAAGGCGATCACAACGATCGCAAAGATGCCGACCACCAGGGCCAGACCGGTAATCACCGCATTGCGGCGGTTCACAAAACGGCGCCGCTTCCGCTCGGAGCGCGCGGGCGGGTCTGCAGGCGGCTTGGCCTCGTTATTGACTGGGCCGTTGGCAGGATCTTTCGTTGGATCGTTCACGGGCATAATATTCGCGGGAGAACGGTCTCGAGAGAGTTCAATCTACTGAAGGGAGAGCCCGAATGTAAAAGCAAGCCCGGCCAAAATCAAGGGGGATTTTGAGATCAGGACTCGCGACTCGAAAAGTGTAGCGCAAACTGTTAGTTTGCGCCTGGTCCGGCGTCACTTGCTGGTGGACCTGCAGACACGTGTCCTGGCAATAACCGGCGAAGGGGGCCTCACCCGAAACACATCGCAAGCCCGGGGTCCCCGGCCGAGCAGCTCGGCTGGGGTGGCCTTACAGCTTGCCTTACATCAACGTTTCATCCCGCGACGCGCTTGCCTCGCTTAGATGCGCCGGCTCGCCCAGGTGAACATTGCCGACTACTTCAAGTTCAAAGCCTTCGAGCGCTGCGACCCTCGGTGGATGATTCGTCAAAAGCAAAATCTGACGCAGCCCCAGATCGTGCAGGATCTGCGCGCCGATTCCATAGTCACGATTTAATCCATAGCCGGTCTCGGTACTCGCTTCTTTCTTGCGCAGACCGCGTTCCTGCATCAAGGCATACGTGCGTAGTTGGTGCACCAGGTCGAGACTTTGTTCGCGCTGCCGCAAGTAGAGCACGACGCCCTGGCCGGCGGCGGCTATCTTTTCCAGCGCCGTGTGCAGTTGAAAGCCTGTGTCATCAATCAACGACCCGAACATGTCGCAGGTCACGTTCTCAGTATGAACTCGTACCAGCACGGGCCCGGTGCTCTTGACGTCGCCCATGACCATCGCCAGATGCACGTCTCCGTTAATCAACGTCTCGTAGGCGATGGCGCGGAAGCGTCCGTAGACCGTGGGTAGATCCGTTTCCACCACGCGCCGCACGAGCATCTCTTTGCTGAAGCGATAGCGCACCAGGTCCGCGACCCGGATCATCTTCAGGCCATGCCTTCGCGCAAACTCTTCCAGTTCCGGCAGCCGGGCCATGCTGCCGTCATCGTTCATGATTTCGCAAATCACACCGGCGGGGTACAGACCGGCTGTGCGCGCGATGTCGACGCTGGCCTCAGTCTGTCCCGGACGGACCAGCACACCGCCTTGCTTGGCGCGCAGTGGGAAGATGTGACCGGGACGCGCCAAATCCTGGGGTCGCATGTTTGGATCGACGGCGGCGAGAATCGTCGTAGCTCGATCCGAAGCTGAGATACCCGTAGTCACGCCCTTGCGTGCGTCGATTGAAACCGTAAACGCAGTCCCATGAACCGACGTGTTATCGGCGACCTGGGTAGTCAGATGTAACTCGTCGCAGCGTTCTTCAGTGAGCGGCAGACAGATCAAGCCGCGCGCGTGCGTGGCCATGAAGTTGATAATTTCCGGGGTGATCTTTTCGGCGGCGCAGACCAGATCGCCTTCGTTTTCGCGATCTTCGTCGTCGATGATGATGATCATCCGGCCTTCGCGGATATCGGCGGCGGCGTCTTCAATCGTGGCAAATGGCACTGGCAAATCTCAGCAATCAGAGCGGCAATCCGACACCAGGAGTCCTGACTTATCGGAGGTCGCCAACAAAGTAATAAAACGTCGATATGTTACCCGAAAGCGGCTGCTTTTTCGAACCGGGGACCAACTCTGAACTAGTGCCAACGGTTGGTAGTGACCTGGTTTCCGTTTAGAGGCGGGCGTTGCCCGCCGGCGCCAGATGCAGTTACAGAACCGGGAGCGGTAGCGACCGGATCCTGGACTCATTGAAGAATGTGTCGTGAAGTAGACGAAGCCCACTGGGACTCGAGTCCAGGATCCGGTCGCTACCGCTCCCGGTTCCGTAACAACGACATGATTGATCTCAGAACCTCACTCCTAAACCAAAACTCACCTGCGAATTATGAACGGCCCCGCGCAGCAGACGTCTTCCCGTGTCGACCGTATCACCAGCGCCCAGCGGCAGTATCGTATCGCCCACATCCAGACGGAGCACGAGGTGCCTGGTCGGGTATCCTTCAACGACGCCGCCAACATCAAAAACAAACCTTGGTCTTGTGTGATAGTCGTTGTTCACTACGAAGAATGTTGAGTAACCGGGCCGAGCCTTGGCAAAGACACCGAAGTGCTTGGTCCGTTTGCCGACCATCGCGCCAAATTGTCCCTGGGTCGCATAGGTGCTCCCGTCATCGCCCCAGAAGGCGTCAATCTCCGAATCCACAGCCAGATAGTCCTTCACGTAATAGGTGAATCGTCCACCGGCTCCCTGCCCATAACCGATGTCGTGGTTTCCTAAGCTAAAGAAATGTCCACCAATCTCGAATTGCGGTGTGCTTTGCGCTTGTCCCTGTCCGCAGGCGAGGACAAAGAAAAGAGCCAGGGCTGTTGCTGCCGTTAAGAGTCTCATCGGTTGCTCCTCCGTTTGCGGTGATCGATATCGGAGGGAGGGTGTGCAAGCGTGGTGCCTCGTCGATAGTTGGAAAACGTTGTGAGTTCAGAGAGGATGAGGTTCGATTACAGCAGGATTGGACCGTCAGTTGGGAAACACTCGCGGCAGGTGACGATCGGGCAACGGTTCACCTGTTTCATTCTCACCGTGGCTTCAGCCCGGTGAACACGTAGATTCTTGAGGGCCTAATAACCGTTTCAACGGTTTGCCCTCGTACTGCAGTTCTAACGGCGCTTGGCAAACCGTTGAAACGGTTCCAGAGATTTTCAGGCAGCCTTTCCGACCGGGCTAAAGCCACGGTGTGGCTGAGACATGAGGGATCGATGAGTGAAAAGCGGACTTATTGATCATCTGCGGAATCTGTGAAATCTGCGGATGGACGTTGTTCAAATCGCTCCATCCAACGCGCGGGCTCGTTCAGCTCAGTAAATCCGAAGCGTTGATAAAGCTCGTGCGCGTCTCTGGTAGCCAACAACCAACGCCGAAATCCCTGCAGCTCGGGATGCGAGATGATTACTTCGATCAACCACTTGCCCAATCCCTGACCGCGCTGCTCTTCGAGCACGAAGACATCCGCCAACCAGGCGAAGGTCGCATAGTCAGTGACGACGCGCGCAAAACCAATCTGCCGCGCGCCGTGGTAGACGCCAAATGAAAGTGAGTGTTTGATTGAGCGCCGCACCTTTTCAAGCGAACGGCCTTTGGCCCAATAGGCGTGGTTTGCCAGAAAATCGTGAATGAACTCGATGTCTAAACGCGACCGCTCGGTGCTGATCGTGTAATCACCGCGCTGCCAGGTTTGCGTCATTTTCTCTGATTGCCAGCCGCTGCGAAACGCACTAGTGGCTCAGTTTGGTTTTTCTCTGCGTGAACTCTGCGTGCTCGGCGCTTCTGCGGTGAAGAAAAGTGCGGAAGCCACTCACCGCCGAGGTGCCGAGAACGCTGAGGACGCGCGGAGAATTCAAAGTGAGCCACTAAGCGAAACGCCATTCACTTTCGGTTCGCTCTGAGATAGAAGAGGAGGTCCGTAGCCGGTGGCACAATGCCTAACTGACGAATCATCCCAACTACCTGCCCGCGATGCAGCGTCGCGTGATTTACCACATGCTGCATTTGCCCGATCAGAGGAAGGCTGTCCGCCTCTCCGTTAAGCAGCTTGAAAGACATGCCTGCTGCGAGGCGCGTGTCGTCCAATTCCGCCACAAGGACGGCGCGGCGATCACAAATCTCCTGCCAGCGTTCGCGCAGCTTTGCCAGATCGGGACAGGTCTCAACTTTCCAAAGTGACCAGGCCTCAGCTCCAGTAGGCGAACGTCCATGCCAGCGCTCGAGCCAGATCCACTCAGCGCCAGCCATGTGGACCAGGGTGCCGAAGATCGAACCATGGCTGATATTGACACCGGCATGCAACTGTTCTTCAGAAAGTTGAGCTGCGGCATCCAGAGCCAGCGCATTGGCCCACTGTGTGTACTCGAACAGGTGTTGGATATCGGAAGGCTTCATTCTTGTTTGCCTCGACTCTTTGACCTCAAGGTCTGTTGGTATGCTATTTCTAAGGTTCACTAAGAAATCCGACCTCCAGCCTGCGGAGCAGGCGAAAGCATAAAGCCTGGGGTGGAGCGCAGCGAAACCCCAGGAAGGAAACGCGAATGATTTGTTGAGCCCGTGAAACGGGCGACAGCGAGTTCGTGAGAGTCCATTCACCACCTAATTAGCAATCAGTTGAAAGCTGCCGCCCGCTTTGCGGGCTGGTTGAATCGTAGACTTGACGTCGCACCTGGGGTTTCGCTCCGCTCCACCCCAGGCTTTATGCTGCCGCCCGCTTCGCAGGCTGACGTGTCAGTCGTCCGATTTTATCAGCAAACTTAGAAACGCCAATTTAGCGCAGTTGGTTCGCGAAGGCCGCGCGCCCGGGGAAACGAGCGGCGCCACGCAAGTCTTCCTCGATGCGCAGCAACTGGTTGTACTTGGCAATGCGATCGGTGCGAGAAAGCGATCCCGTCTTGATCTGTCCCGCATTGGTGGCGACTGCCAGATCCGCAATGAAAGGATCTTCCGTTTCCCCGGAGCGATGCGAGATCACCGCCGTGCGGCCGCTAGTCCGGGCCAGTTCGATGCAATCCAGCGTTTCCGTCAGCGTGCCGATCTGATTGACCTTAATCAAAATCGAATTGGCGACTCCCAGCTCGATGCCTTTGCGTAAGAAGGTAGTGTTCGTCACGAATAGATCATCGCCGACTAGTTGCACGCGACTGCCCAGCTCATCAGTCAGCGCCTTCCAGCCTTTCCAATCGTTTTCCGCCATGCCGTCTTCTATAGAGATGATCGGATATTGGTCCGCCCAACTCTTCCAGAAGGCCACCATCTTTGCGCTTGAAAGCTTTCGCTTGTCTGATTTCTTGAAGACATAGGCTTTACCGTCAAAGAACTCACTCGCCGCCGGATCCAGAGCGAGCAGGCAATCCTTACCGGCTTTGTAGCCCGCTTGCTTCACGGCTTCCAGAATCGTTTCAATCGCCTCTTCGTTCGAGCGCAGGTTCGGCGCAAAGCCGCCTTCGTCGCCGACGCTGGTCGAGTAACCTTTCTTCTTCAGTACCGCTTTCAACGCGTGAAAGACTTCGACGCCAATGCGCAAGGCCTCTCGGAAACAGGAAGCGCCGACGGGAACGATCATGAACTCCTGAAAGTCGACATTGTTATCCGCATGAGCGCCGCCGTTAATAATGTTCATCATCGGTACCGGCAGGGTGCGCCCGTTCGGACCGCCGAGATACTTGTAGAGCGGAAGCTCCTGGTAAGAAGCGGCGGCGCGCGCCGTAGCCAGCGAGACTGCCAGCAGCGCATTCGCACCAAGTTTTGATTTAGTGGGCGTACCGTCGAGGTTGATCAAAGCCCTGTCCACCTCGGCCTGGTCCAACGCATCCATCTCTTCGATGGCTGGTGCGATCAACTGATTGACGTTGCGGACGGCTTTCATTACACCTTTGCCGCCATACCGTTTCCGGTCGCCATCACGGAGCTCGACTGCTTCGTGCTCTCCGGTGGACGCGCCCGAAGGAACAGCGGCGCGACCTACCTCGCCGCTGATCAAAGTCACTTCCGCTTCAATCGTAGGGTTGCCCCGAGAATCGAGAATCTCGCGTGCGGTAATGTGTTCAATGAAACTCATGCAGGTTTTCCGATCTCCGAATTACTTAGCAGGACTTTGTACGACCGACTTTATATCACCCAAAACACACTGATGTGAAACCGGGATAATTTTCGAGGCTGGAACAGTTTGGTCTTCGCAGTCTCTCATTCACACCGTGGCTTCAGCCCGGTGGTAGCGCGCGGCTCTTCAAACAGCAAACCGTTTCACCGGTTTTGATTGCTTACTGCGGCCCCGAAAGCCGTTGAAACGGCTCCCGAAATCAGAAGCCCATGCTGATCACCGGGCTGAAGCCCGGTGTGAATGAAAGATCAATCGGCACGAGTACCTGACTTTCTTTGTAACTTTTGTCGCGCTCAAGTGTTTTTGTTAGCGTAACGGAGTTTATGGCGAGTGATGAAGAGTTCACCAGGCTGTTTCAGGAATTTTACCCAAGCCTCTGCAGGTTTCTCGAGTGCCTGCTGGGACGGCGTGGCGCGCTCGCGCAAGATCTGGCGCAAGAGAGCTTCCTGCAATTGCATCGCAGGGTCTGGGGCAAGCTGCCGGTGGGGGAAGCGCGTTTCTGGCTCTATCGGGTAGCGCGAAACCTGGCGATCAATGAGCTTCGCCGAGGACAGACTCGCTATCGACTGCTGGATCGAGTAATCGATGTGATGCGGCCGCGCATTCGTACTCCGGAAGAAGAATACGAACGACAGGAGCAACAGCAGTTGGTCATCGAGATGCTAACGGGATTGCCGGAAGATCAACGCGTCGCATTGATGTTGCGCGAACAGGAACATCTCAGTTACCGCGAGATTGCCCAGGTGCTGAATATCTCAGAGAGCAAAGTCAAGGTCGACATCTTTCGCGCCCGCACTGCGCTGCGCGATCGCTGGGTGAGACATCTGAAACAAGTCAGGCCGGATTGAACGGCAAGGTCCTTAAACAATGAATTGCGATTTCAGCGAAAAGGTTTCCCTATTGATTGACGGAGAGCTGTCGTCAAACGAAGCACGCGTTGTTGAGCGACACCTGCTCGAATGTGTTGATTGCCGGCAGTTGCACGCGGATTTCCTGTCATTAAGCAGCCAGCTTGACGCGTACATCCCCGCTCGAGTTGCGGCGCCGACTCGCTCGGAACTGGCTCGCTTATTGTCTCCGCGACACGCAAAGAATGCGGGACGCAAACCCTGGTGGGAAGTATTGGGCGGGCGCTTAAGCCCGGCGGCCGTAACTATTGTTGCAGTCCTTCTGGTTGCCGGTGTCGTGGCGGCGGTGCTGCAATTCAGATCCCGGCGTGCGACACCTTCTGATTTCGCTCCGCAGGCACCCGTTGTGCGGCAGCAGCCGGGCATTGCTCCTCCGCCGTTGCCGTCGCCCACTGTTGTTAATCCGAAACAGTCGGAGGAACGCGTGGTGTCCAATACGGAGCCTCAGCAGCGAGGCGTTGACCGGCACAAAACCGCGACCACTGGCAATTCCAATAGCGCCGCCGTTAGGTGGCCACGTTCACGGCCCAGGGTCAGGACGCCGTCGCCGACTGCTGGTTCGGATTACGTCGCGCTCAATTCCGACAACACGGGAACTGCAGGTATTGGGCCCCTTTTGGCTGCAGACAGCCCAACCGCTCAACACCTGGAGCAATCAGAGTTTTTATTGCGGACGTTCCGCAATGTGCGACTAAGTCCAGCGGGCGGGAGGAATGACCTCGGCTACGAGCGGCGTCGTGCAGAGCAGTTGTTCTACCAGAACGTTTTGCTTCGGCGCGAAGCCGACGCTGCCGGCGATGTGCAGGTGGCGACCCTGCTCGAAAGTCTCGAGCCGATTCTGCTTGATATCGCGCATCTGTCCGAGCGCGCGCCTCGCGAAGAAGTGCGTACGATCAAAGAGCGAGTCGAGCGCCAAAACCTGGTTGCGCTGCTGCAGATCAACTCAACATCGCTGGCGCGCGCTAACTAATTATCCTGCGAGGTACAAATGAACTCGATGTCAACACAGAGACACAGAGAATCCCCGGAAGGGCCGGAACGCTCTTGTCACCGCTCGATCGTCTGCGCTTGCTCTGCGGATTCTCTGTGCCTGTGTGATGAGATCTTTGCCAGACTATCAGACAACGATGTCGGCACTCGCTTCGGCAGGCCCGCGGCATTGACCGCTTAGCCCACTCGCAATCGCGAATGGTACTGACTGGACCACAACTTTGCTCAACCTAATGGATATGAAAATGACACACCTGCTGCAACTACTAAATCGCCACCGGATCGTGCCGGCTGCCTTGATTGTATTGACGATCTGTCTTTCGGTCGCGGTGCGGGCTCGGCTCGCCGATGATTCGGATCAAGAGGTCCAAAAACTAAACCGCCTGGTCCAGTCTTCCAAAGGCGCGGCGCCGGCGATGAAGATGTTTCGCGAAGGCAGGGATCTAATCGAGGCGCAGGATTGGCAGAAAGCGGCTCAGAAATTCAACGATTTCATCAGCGAGTTTCCCAAAGACAGAGATCTGGACGCCGCGCTCTACTGGTTTGCTTATGCGCTGCAAAAGCAGGCAAAGAAGGACGAGGCAGTCGCGCCGCTGGTCCGGCTGATCAAAGAGTTTCCCAGTTCCAGTTGGCGGCGCGAGGCCCAGGCGATGCTGGTCGTGCTCGGGAGAGGTGACGCAATCAATCAGGCGCTGGACCACGATAACTGCGAGTTCAAAACTCTCGCCCTGCAAAGTCTGTTCGAGGCCGACGAGGATCGCGCGATCAGTTTCGTCAACGAGGTGCTCAAGTCGAACCACACGGACTGTCCGACGCTGAAATACGCCGCCGTCTCGCTGCTGGGCTCTCACGGCGGAGCCCGCAGTGTGCCGCTGTTACTGGAGATTGCCCGCAGTCAAAACGATCTAAGACTGCGCTTGACGGCCATCAAGCGTTTAGGCGAACAGAACGCCGATACCGTCGCCGACGAATTGGTTCGACTCTACGACGCGGATAACAGCAGGGAGATCCGCGCGCAGATCCTGCGGGCGTTTTCCGAGATGCATAGCGCGAAAGGTGAGGCGAAGTTGATCGAACTAGCCCGGGCCAATGGCGATCTGGAAGTGCGGCAGTTGGCAATTCGCTATCTCGGCGAACACAGCGGCGACGCCTCACTCGATGAACTAATTCGCCTCTTCGACGCGGATCGCAACCCCCAAATTCGTTCCCAGATCCTGCGCTCGCTCGCCGAACGCAATGAACCAAAGGCGCAGGCCAAGCTACTGGAGATTGCTCGCAAAGGTGAGACACCTGAGCTGCGCGTCGAGGCGATCCGGCGCCTGGGCGATCACGGCAGCGCGGCGCTCGCCGATCTGCTGACGCTGTACTCGACGGAGACCAACCCCGAGATCAAACAGGGTTTGATTCGTGCCTACGCAGAGATGAATGACGCCCGCGCGTTGGCCAAGCTGCTCGAGATCGCGCGCGGCTCGGAAGGGCTGGAGCTGCGTGCCTACGCCATTCGCCGGCTGGGTGACCGCAATGACGCCCAGGTGATCGAGCAGTTGGTCAGCCTCTACGATGCCGAGACCAATCTCGAGCTCAAGGCAATGTTGATTCGAAGTTTCGCCGACTCTCAGCAGAAAGCCGCGGTGCGCAAGCTGATCGCTATCGCGCGCAGCGACCCGTCCATCGAGTTGCGCAAGCTGGCCGTCAGACAACTGGGCGAAAACAAAGATCCCGAGGCGCTCAAGTTCCTGGAAGACTTGCTGAAGTGAGTTTGTTGCTGAAGTGAGTTTCCTGCTGAACATCAGATTTGAAGATCTGAAATTTGAAATCTGAAATCTGAAATCTGGGATCCGGAGTTTGAGATCTGAGATTGAAATCTGAAATGACACGGGTCCCTTCACTTGCTAGACGCGGAACCACCACGGAGGCTGTCGATCATGTCGTATGCAAATGTTATCCGCTTACTGACTCTTGGTTTTGTCATCGTCGCGACCGGCTGTGTGCGCGCTGATCGCGTAACCAGCGCGACGGCTGCTGAAGTTCAGCCCGCTTTTGACGCGCAAGCCCAGGCGCCCGCGACAACTATCCAGAGCTTCACGACAGTCACCGGAGCGGATCTAAATGCTCGGCTCGAGGCTGCCGCACGACAGCACGGCAAACCGGGTCCGTACTGGGCAGCTTACGCCTTCGACGTTCGCCCCGGTGTCGCCGTCGACCCTTCGATACACGAGTTTCACGGCTCGATGAACACGATCGGTGAAACGTCAATCTTCATCGGCAGGACAGCAAGCGGGATGACTGTGGAGACACGCAATCTCGCGGTCTTCCTCCTGCGCGACGGCAACAATAACCAGGTTGGCCGCATGGAGATTTACAACCTCGAACGCAAACGTGAGTACGGCGGCTATCCGGTTTTCTGGCTGGGTCGCTCTAATAACGAAGAGAGCCTGAGCTACCTGCAAGGCCTGGCCGCCGCCGCACCGATGAGCCTGCTCGGCGAGCGCGCTGTGCTGGCGATCGCCCTCCATGATGATGTGCATGTCGCCGGTTTGCTAAAGAACTTTGTTCGCACTTCGCAGAATGAACGTGTTCGTTCGTCGTCGGTTCATTGGCTTGGTCAAGTTGGCGGAGAACAAACTTTTCTGGCCGACATCGTGCGCAACGAAGCGGAGGATCGCAAACTTCGCCGCCAGGCCGCGCATGCTATTGGCGAGAGCCGCGATCACGATGCGTTGGCGCTGCTCAGAAATCTCTACGACGCGGTGAAGGACAGCGAAGTGCATCGCGGCATCGTGCAAGCCGCCGGTGACAATCAGGATCAAGACGGGGCTTTTGCCTTCCTGGTGAAAGTTGCGCGTACCGATCCGGACCGTGACGCGCGCCGGACTGCCGTTCGCCAGTTGAGCGAGTTTGAACGTGACAGCGTGGTTGAAGAGCTGACCAAGATTTATTCGAGTGACTCGGACGCGGAGGTCAAGCGCACCGTGTTGCACTCGCTGGCGGAAACCAAGAGTCAGAAGGCTCAGGCTCGTCTGCTTGAGCTGGCGCGCACTGAACAGAATCCCGAACTGCGGCGGCAGGCAATTCACGTCTTAGCCGAACGCGGTGAAGCCGTAGTCGAAGATTTGATCAAGCTTTACGAAGCAGAACGCACGCCCGATGTGCGGCGCACTATCCTGCAAGCGCTTTCAGAGATTAAAGGCACACGCGCCGAAGACAAACTGTTCCAGGTCGCCCGCGCTGACGAGAGCCTGGATCTGCGCAGGCAGGCGATTCGCATGCTGGGCGAGCGGGCCGGCAAACGGAGCCTGGATTTTCTGAGTACCACGGTAGAAAGCGATGCCAACACCGAAGTGCAAATTCAGGCTGTGCGCGCGATCAGCGAGCGGCGCGCCGATGAGGCGGTGCCGTTGCTAATCAAGATAGCCCGGTCACACTCTAATCAACTGATCCGCAAGCAGGCGATCCGTTCGTTGGGAGAGTCCGGCGACCCGCGCGCGGTAGAGTTTTTTAAGGAAGTGCTGACGAAGTGAAGGCTTGCCAGCCATACGCCAAGCCGGTAGCAAGAAAAGTCGGGACGACTACTGCTCGTCAAGGCCTCCTTATGAAAACAGTCGCAGAGACTATTGAATTTGCGCAAGAACCCAGCTTGGCGGGTGGCGTCCGTCGCTAGAGCCCCTTTGTACCATTGAATGAGTTCCAGCAGCGCCTTGTGAAAGTTATTCCGGAACAGGATACGGCGCGTGGCATCAACGATGGTGCCACGCCTGTTGTCTGTTTTTATTAGCCAGCCATTCTTTGTTCGCGCCTCATGTAGTAGGCCACACCGCACGTTGTTATAGAAATCCTTAGCTACGGGCTCATGACTACAAGCGCAACGGCACCACTTCGCTCTTCGCCGCCCTGGACACTAAGACCGGCAAGATCATCGGTCAGCTTCATCGCCGGCACCGTTCCCTTGAGTTTCGCAAGTTCCTCGACAAGATCGATGCGGAGGTCCCGCCCGGTTTCGACGTCCATCTGATCCTCGACAACTACGGTACTCATAAAACTGCCACTATTCAGCGCTGGTTGCTCAAGCGCCCTCGCTTTCAACTGCACTTCACTCCCACTAGCGCCTCTTGGCTCAATCTCGTCGAGCGCTGGTTTGGACTCTTGACCGAACAGCAACTGCGTCGCGGCGTCTTTCGCAGCACCCGCAGCCTTGAGGCAACCATTCGCAATTACATCGACATTCATAACGAAGCACCAAAGCCGTTCATCTGGACCAAAACTGCTGACGAGATCCTCGCCACTGTCGCTCGATTTTGTCAGCGAACTTTAGAGTCAGGACACTAGCTGTTTATTAAATGCACTCGCAAATGGATGCCTCTTGGCAAGGAAATCAACAAAGATAGGAGAGCTTTTTGAATACTCGAGTGGGCCACACGTCTGACCCTTTGCGACGAACTTGTAATTGCGGCCTTGCATCGTCGACTCAAGAAACTCGCTCGACAAGGGTGCAGTGGATCGCAACGATGGCAAAGCCTTCGCCCTTCTTTGTGTCGTGGTCCTGAAGGATCCTGATCGGCTTAAGGTAGCGGAGTTCGATGCGCGGGCGGAAATATTCTGTGAAGGCAGATGACCAACTTGCCGAGTCGGTTCCAACACTCAATTTGTTCCGGAACTTTCGCCAATCTCCGAAAGTCAATAACCCAGCAATTGTGCAGTCCGCTTCGCACATGAACTCAACTCTTCTCGCATTGGACAGACGCAATCGGCGGGGATTAAGAGGCGGTGGCCAGTAATGCCTTTGCCGCGTCGGGTGGTACGTCTACAAAGACGAAGTATTCCGCGGGATAGAGGTAATCCTCACCTGTTTCATCGATGACTCTGAGGAAGTTGCTGCGGGCCGCTGAATCATCTCGCAGTACTTGATAAACGGTCCTGACTTTCAAGTCGTCGGGATAGGTGGAATTGTTTATGCAGACCGCGAACCTCGGACTTTGATTCTCAGGTTTCATGACGCTTCAATCCAGATATCGTTTGATCTTCATTCTCACCTTGCCGATTGCAAATGTCTCTGTTTGCATGATCTCGCCAACTATCTCGAAATCTACCTTCATATCGCACCGTGTACTTTAGGTTTCCCGGCGAGCCAGGTCCCACGACTGAGCGATTCATAGACAGATCGAGAACTAACTGTTTATCTCGCCGCGCCGACGCGTTCCGCTGGTTCGCCCTCGGCTTCCACTTTCACTTCCGGGAGTTCCAAAGCGACGCGCATCACGCGGCGGCGTTCGACGCGCTCGACGCGAAAGACGAGACCGTTGTGGTTGACTGTCTCGCCGGGTTTGAGGACGTGTCCGGCTACTGTCATCAGAAAGCCGCCCACCGTGGTATAGCTTTCCGACTCAGGCACGTTGAGCTTGAGTTTGCGGTTCAGGTCGCGTACCGCCAGGCCGCCGTCGAGCAGGTAACTGCGCTCGGCTACGGGTACGATTTGCTCGTGCACTTCTTCATCGTGCTTTTCGGAAATCTCTCCGACGATCTCTTCCAGCAGATCATTGAGGGTGATGATCCCTTCCAGGCCGCCGTGTTCGTCAACTACAAAGCCGAAATGAGCCTTGGCCTTTTGCATCTGTCGCAAGACGTCTTCGAGCCGCGCCGTGTCCACGACATACATCGGCGGTTGCAGCACGTCCTCGATGCGAAAATCCTTCGGTCGCAGGAGGTAAGGCATCACCGCCTTGCTGTGAACAAAGCCGATCACGTTATCCAGCGAATCACGATAGACAGCCAGTCTTGAGTAAGGGTTTTCCTGAAAAGCCCTGGTTATTTGATCGAGTTCACAATCCGCCGATATCGCCGCCATGGCCGTGCGCGGCACCATCGCCTCACGCACCAGTGTGTCAGAGAATTCAAAAACGCGGTGAATCAAGCGACGCTCTTCAGCGCGCAGGTGTCCGCTTTCGCGGGAAATGTCGACTAACTGACGCAGCTCGGTTTCAGTGTAAACGGACGTGTGATCCAGCGAAGACTTCAAGCCCAGCAGCCGACCGAGAACGGTCCCCGCCTTATTGAAAACCCAAAGCGGCGGGCTGAAGCCTTTGGCAAAAAGTTCGAGCGGCCGGGCGCAAAAGAGGGCCACCGGCTCGGCCCGCTCCAGCGCCACCATTTTGGGCATTAGCTCGCCCAGGACTATGTGTAGAAAAGTAATTACGGTAAAAGCGATAACGATGGCGACGATGTGGGCAACGTAGACAGCCGACGCGCCAGCGACAAACTTATCGGCAATCGGCTCCAACAAAGAAGCAATCGTCGGCTCACCGGCCCAGCCCAGCGCCAGCGAGGCCAGGGTCACCCCAAGTTGCGTGGCCGAGATCAACAGCGTCGGGTTGTCCAGCAGACGCAGGGCTGCCTTTGCGCGGCGGCTGCCGGCCTGCGCGCGTTCCTCGAGGCGAGTATGCCGCACTGAGACGAGGGCGAATTCAGAGGCGACGAAGAAGGCGTTGGCGACAACCAGGGCGCCGACCGCCAGGAGCTTCAGAAAGAAACCGGTAGGCAAGATCGAGCCGGCGAAAAGAAAACCGCCGGTTTGGAGCGCCGTCAAATAACTGCCAGGTTCGTCCATCGTTTCAAGGGGAGGAAGGGCCGGTCATCAAGCGCGAAATTATAGCACGCGAGGATTGCGCGTCAGGCAGGCAGACGTAAAATGCTTGCGCTGACGGACAGCGCAACCATCGATTTTGTTTGAAGAAATTGCGGCCTGGACCGAAAAGTCCCACTCAGTGTCCGGCAACAGCGCCCGCGACGCGAACCTTGGCCGGGCGCCGGTCGTGCTTGGAACAGGCGCGGGTCAACGCATCTTCGACGCGAGGAGTAATGTTGCACTCTGGTTGGCGACAGACGGCGGCCAACTCGGAAATGACCAGATAACGCGAGCGCTCGAGCATGCGCTGTTCACGAAACGAAAGGGGCTTGCTATGGCTCAGATAAGTAAGATGCTTGAGCACATCAGCCACTTCAAAGATGTCGCCGGTGCGCATTTTTTCTGAGAATTCCTTGAAACGATCTTTCCAATCATTAACGGGGGACGAAAAATCATCAGCTAAAGCCTTGAGGAGCATTTCGCATTCGCCCGACGAGATTGGTGCTCGAAGGCCAACCTCTGCAGCATTGGGAACCGGAACGAGAACCAGGGAGTTGTTAGCAGCAAGCCGAAGCGTATAGAAGGGAAGTACGGTCGCGCCTATTTGCTTCTGTTCAATCTGCTCGATGGTTCCGATCCCGTGATTTGGATAAACGACCTTTTGGCCGATTCTAAAGCCCACCTCATCACCTCCATCGAATTGTGAATCAGACTGCGCCGCACGCGCGGGTCTGGGGAAAACCCCTTGTCATTGAGCGACGCAGCTTGCGTCGGTTTACCTGTTGGAATGTAGTTCGAGTCTAACAAGCGGTCTTCTACAGCGTCAAGCCGGTGCGACCGGTAGGGTAGTTAAGTGAAAAGAAGGACAAGGTTCATGTGTGTATTAGGTGAGAGCTTCCAGGTAATGGTTTCAGTTTAGAAAGGACGCTTGTGCCCCTCGCTGCTACGGCGGACAAGTCCGCTTTCTAAACGGAGATCAGGGATGAGTCGGCAGCTTGTAATCGATGACATTCTGGCAGGGCTTTAGTTCGAGTTCAGTTTTGGCTGCTTCCGCGTCGCGCCGCAAGTTCGCTCGCGTCTTACTTTCATCGGGCCGCCGCAGCTTCGCGTTAGTCAGCAAAGAATTGTCGCCGGCTGGTTGGACCAGCAACCAATAGCGCCCCGGTGATAAATTGTTCAGCACGAAGTTTCCGTCGCCGCCAACCGGCGCGACAAAGAATCGCAGCACGTCGTCGGCCTTGTCGCGCTCAGCGGGCAGCAGATAGAGAATCGATTTGGCCGGAAGCTTCTGTCCCTCGGCAGTTGTTAGTTGACCGCGTAACGAAGCCGCGCCTTCGGCCAGGGTGACGTTGAGATTTCCCGGCCGCTGGCCCAGTTTGATGGTGGTCCAGTTCTTCGCCGCATCGACCGGCTGATTTGCCGCCGCCGCTTTTGCCGCTGGTGGCACATCGGGCCGCGACGAAATCGATTGTAGAAACCAGTATTTTGCGAAGAACCGAGTGTCAACGTTGTATTGGCCCGGCTGGATGTTACGCAACGTGAAAGCGCCTTCCCTGTCCGGCGCGGCGTGCGAACCGAGGAAGCGCGGGAATCCCGCTGAAGCCGTCGGCTCCTTCTCGTTACGCACGATCGCAACCATTGTTTCGGCAAATAACGGTTGCCGCTTGCCTTTGCATTCCACCGCTTTTGAAGGTTCAAGCGTCACCTTGCCGATCATTGAAGCAAGCGGCTTTGTTAGCACTTCAATTCCGGTTACGTCGGCGCCCCTGACCCTGATGCGGCGAGCTTCGGAGATTGCGGTCTCGCCTGCGCCAAGCTGTGACTGCGCGATCAGATCGTAATCGCCGTCAACCACACCGGAAAAAGCAAAGCCTCGGCTGCCGGGCGGCTGGAATGAGGTGCTCAGCGTTTGGCCGTTTACGACCGACATCAGACTGACGAAGAAAGACGAATAGACGCCGCCGCCTGTTGGCCCACTGGCCGTGCCGCTGACTACGTGTCCCGGTTCACCTCGATAACGAATATCCACTCCCGTCGCTTCATCTCCGGCGCGCACCGTAATTTCTGCGGCGGTGTCGCGGGTCGAAGACGGGGCGTAAGTTGGCGCGTCGGCATCATAGGCATTTATGGAAAAGGAGTTGTACCTGTTGCCTAATCCTCCCGCTGAAACCAGGTACGTTCCAGGCACGAGCCCGTAGATTCTGTAGACGCCTCGATCGTCGGTCGTACGTTCACCATACACCAGGATCCCGTATTTCGGTGGTTGCCCATCGGCCTCGCGAATCCTCGATGCCCTCACGCTGACGGCGACGACCGGTTCACCGGATGAACTAATCACGGTTCCGGTGATCACTGCACCCTTGATCTGAACAAGCCTGACCGAATCTCCTATTCGATAGTAGGTTGCCGGCCCCAGGTCATCCGGATCTCTTGGCGGTGACACGTAGGCAGGCAGTCTGGTGCCAACGGTATAGAGTCCTGCGTCCAGGCCCTTCACCTGAAAGTTGCCCTCGCTGTCGGTGGTTGTGTAGCGACCCGGGCCCGGTACAGTGATGGCGCCCACGTAAATCGCCGCGCCGGCGAGTGGTTGACCACTATCATTGACTACGGTGCCGGTGATCGCGCCGGTCTTTGTCTCCTCTACCTTTTCGTCACTTGATGAGGGTTGTTGGGCCTGGGCCACGACGCAAATTAACGTCGCCAGCATGGCGGCGATAATCAGTCGTACAGAGAATCTGAAACTCTTATTCGTCATCGGCAAAACCAGTCTTGCCAAAGGTGTCGGGCCCTAATTTGGTTTTTGTAACGCAAACTGTAAGACCACCCCAGCGGGGCTGTCCCGCTGGGGACCCCGGGTCTGCGCGCCCGTTTGAATGCCATTCATTCATCGCAAACTAACAGTTTGCGTTACAAATTGCGTGACCACCTGCCAAACACGTCGCGCTTTACTATTGCGATGGTGGACCAGAGTTCTGACTGAGATCTACAATCAACGTGATGTCATTAACGACTCCGTCAACCACACTAACCTGTTGCCTTACTCTGGGCGGAGGAACCCTGGTCACGTTTTGTGGGGTTACCACTGTTACGATAAAGACGTAAGTGCCCGCCGGTATTCCCTCCATCATAAAATGACCGCGGGCATCCACTTGTGGTGATCGGATGGCAGGAGTTTGCTCACCCGGTTTGGTCACTTGAATGTAGAAGCGCGCGTTGTCAGGCAGCGTGCCATTCTCAACCTTAACAACTCCGTGAACGGTGGCGTTGCCGTAACTAACAACTACCTTCACGCCGCTGACCTGGTCTCCGTTCTTAATTTCGATCCCGCGTGGTTGGATCACGCCGTCTCGTTCGGTGCGGGAAACGGCAAAACCTTTAAGCAAGGAGTAGTCTTGAGGCGAGCCGAGCTGGATGTAGGCCATGCCGGGCTCGAGACCTTTTAGGACAAAACTGCCGTCAGGATTGATCGTTGCCGAATGCATGACGTTGCCCGTCGGCGTCTCGCTTTGGACGTATCCAGTAACCTTCAGTTGTGAGAACCTCGCCAGTACTGATTTGTCCTCAATGTTCTCCAGCACGACCGTTCCGGCCACGCTAATTCCCGAAGAAGACTTAATCACCAATTCGGTTATGTCCTGGTCGAGGACCTCAAAGGTGACCGCATCGCCGTGAATATCGCCGTCTTGTTGCGGCGAGATGAAAATCGCGTACTTGCCTGGCACCAGCCCTTCGATCTTGAAGTCGCCCTGCGTGTTTGAAAAAGCGGACGCTCCCATAAACTGCCGTCGCTGTCCGTCTATCATGTATTGCAGGCCGAACCTGACGTTGGCGATCGGTTTGCCATTCTCGCCATTGATGACGCGTCCACTCGCAGCGTATGTCTGGGTGGTGCGGCCCAGCGCGATGTCGACATTCGGCGTCTCGCTCCCTTCGGTGACTTCTACAATAGTGGCTTTGTTGGCGTCGGCAACATCCGGATAGAACGTTTGCTTGTACACCGGTCTGCCGGAAACCGAGGTGTAGAAGCGGTCTTCGCCCTGTCCGACCGAGACCTTATAACTCCCCGCAGCAAGCCCGAACATCCGATAGATGCCCCGATCATCAGTTTGCACGCCGCTGAAAGAGTAAACCGCGCGTGGGTTGGTTTGCGGATCGGCTGAAATTAAACTGACTCGCTGCTCGATCACAGGCCGGCCATCGGCGTCGGTCACCTTTCCGGTAATTACTCCACCACGCACAAGAGCAAAGTCGATCCCGTCGACACTTTCGCCTTCGGCGAGCACGACCATTTTGCCTCTCCCGGACTGGGCGTCAGAAACCACATATGCCGGCGCCACGGGTGCTATGTCGTAACTGCCAGGGAGCACGTCGACGATGCGGTACTTTCCATCCTGATCAGTTGTGCCTTTGAAGGTGGGCTCGTACCCGGTCATCGGCTGCCCCACGCGTACGCCAACCACGATGCCGGGCGCGGCCTTGCCTTTGATCGTTACTTTCCCGGCGATGATCCCACCCGGGTTCTTCTTCGGTGTTTGGGGAGTTTGCGGAGTTTGAGCAAGCGCAGAGCACATCATGCCGCAAAGCAAGAGTGCGAAAGAGACTGCGTGGTGAGTGAAGGACCTCATCATAGCTGTCCTCAGATTTCCGCGCCGGGGCGGCGCTAATAATATCTCAGCGCAGTTGTTTTGTCTTGCAATTCTCCTCCACGATCACCTGATCGGGAAGTTGCATTAGTTCGACTAAGGCGTCGTCGCGCCAAACGGTATCTGATAGTCAGTCAGGTTTTGGCAGGGTTTCAATTCAATCTCGATCTTTGAGGCCTCGGCATCGTGGCGCAGCTTTGTTCTGTTCTGCGCTTGCTCAGGGAGCCGGAGTCTCCAGTCGATGCGCGCATCGTCCGCCGACGAAAAGCGGGCGATGGCCCAATAGCGGCCTGGCGGCAAATTGTTCAGGCCAAACGTGCCGTCATCCGCAATCGGCGTTACGAAGAAGTGCAAGACATCTTCGGCTTTTTCCTTTTCCGCTGGCACGAGGTAGAGAGAAAGGCCCGCCGGCGTTTTCTTGTCTTCACCGGCAGCTACACGCCCGCGCACGGAAGCGGCGCCTTCCGCGAGAGCGATGACCATGCCACTTACACGACTGCCGAGTTGCAACGTCAAACCATTCCGAGCAACGTCGACCGGCTGATTCGATGTTGGACCTTTGGCGCCGGCGCGCGCCGCTGCGGACGGCGGCGCTGTGACCGCTCGCAGGTACCAGTATTTGGCAAAGAAGCGAGAGTCCAGGCGATATGGACCAGGGCCGAGCTTGTTGAGAAAGAAGTCTCCGTTCTTTCCCGGTGTGCCGTTCGCTGAAGTAAAGCCTCTCAGTTGCGCTGGTTGTGAATCCTTTTTCGCACTACGCTTCGCGGAGATCAGCAACTCTTCGAAACGTGGCTGGCGTTTGTTTTGGCATTCAGGCGCGGCCAACTTTTCCAGAGCAACGTGACCGCTAATGGCTGCAAGCGGACTCGTCGTCAGGGCGATCCTGGTAACGTTGGCGCCGTTAACTGTGATCTTTCGCGGCAGGGAAACCGCAGTATCGTTTGGTCCCATAGATGTCTGAGCAGACAGTTCATACTCGCCGTCAGCTACACCGCGAAACTCAAAAGCTGCGCCTCTGGCCGGATATGAGGCGACGACTTCGTCAGGGTTTTTGGCACGAGTCAAGGTCACGCTGGTGCGCGCGTAGCCCGCCGGCGCAGGTGGGCTGTTAACAGTACCACTGACTGAATGTCCCGGGTCTTTGCGGAACTTGATGTCGACGTTACTGATTTCGTCATTGGCGTAAACGGTAATCTCTGCGGCCGTGTCGCGCATTGATGAGGGAGAGAAAGTCGGCGCGTCGCGATCATAGACACCGGTAACCGGACCGGCGAAACCAACTCCGCCGCCTCCAGGTCCACCGCGCCCGCCTCCGGGTCCACCTCCAAAGCCGCCGCCGCCGCCTCCACCTCCGGCGGATACGACGTAGACGCCCGGCGCCAGTCCGAATAATCGATAGACACCCCGGTCATCACTCAAGCGCTCAATAGCGATACTGCCGTTGGCCGGCTTTCCTTTGTCATCTCGGATCATCATCGCTCGTACACGCACGGCAACTACCGGTTGGTTGTCAGTATCGGTCACGGTTCCGTTGATCACGGCGCCCTTGGTCATCGTCAGCGTTACTGAGTCTCCCACGCGATAGTAGGTGGGTTGGCTCGTTTCAGAATCTGCCGGAGGCAAGACATAAGCAGCGGCGTAAGCCGTGACGCTAAACACGCCCGGCTCTAAACCCGCAATCTTAAAGCTGCCGGTGCCGTCGGTGGGCACCGGACGTGCAGGGCTGGGCGAGTTCAAACGCGACACCAGCACCGTAGCGTTTGTAACCGGTTGCCCGGACGTCGTCAGCACTCGGCCCGTGATCGAATTGGCGTTCGGATTAGTGGAATTCGATTCGTCGCTTTGGCTGGCTGTCTGGCCCGCAGCCACTCCCATCATCACACTGATCATAAGAGCCGCAAGCGCCAGCTTGCTCATGATCGACTGACGGTGCACGCGATCGGTGCTGTAGCCCGACTGTAAGGGAGGGCTCTGCCGGCCACAGCGAGGCACGTGAACGTCGGTCGTCTTTGACTCGCGACTCGCGACTCGTGACTCGCGACTGTTGATGAAATCAGAAAGCAGATTCATGGTGTTGGATTTGGTGGATTCTGGCCCAGGTCCAAAGTCAAAGTGACGTTCGCAACTTGCCCTTCAATGGCGTTCACGGTCTGCTGAGCAGAAACCGAAGTACCGCCGCGTCCGCCTCGTCCACGACCTCCAACCTGGCCAGGCGCCGCTGCGTTTACGATCAATGTGTAAGAGCCCGCCGGGACATTCTGGATCAGAAAGCGTCCGCGTTCATCGACATTGGCCATTCCCTGATTCGGACCGAAGCGCCCTTGACCCTGGCCCACCGCCGACAATCGCGCGAAGACCCTTGTACCAGGCGTCAAGGTTCCGTTCTGGTATCTCACCTGGCCCACCACCGTTGCATCCGCATACGCCGCGACCAGGCGAACGTCCGTGATGTTGTCTCCTGAGTTTACGGTCACACCCCTTGTCTGCACAGCTCCCGTGCGTTCGATGCGCAACAGTTTGAAGGCGCCTTGCAGCGTCGGATCCTGGGCCAGCAGCGAGAGCCTCGCGGTGCCCGCCGGCAACCCGTTTATTTGAAAGCTGCCGTCGCCGTTCAGCGGCACCGTCTGCGCAGAGGCTGCCATCTCCGCCCCGCCAAAACCACGGTTGCCGGCCGCTTGCACAAAAACCTGGATTTGAAACTGCAGCAATTCACCCAGGATCGAAGGGTCCTGCTGTTGGTTTCCATCAAGCGCGACCGTTCCAGCCAAACTCGCTCCCTTGATCGCCGAGACCTGGATGCCGGTGACGTCCTGGTTGATCACATCGAATGGTGATGACTGGCCGAACATCCCGGCGCCCGATTGTGGAGCTACCGACACCTGATACCGGCCGGCCGGAAGATTGTCGATTCGAAATTGGCCGCTACTGTCTGAGATGATCGGCAGAGACATTAGTCCCATCGCTCTTTGGCGGTCGCCGCCACCCGCGAGAATGCTCAGCGAAAAACCCACGTTTGGCACAGGCGTGTTCGTGCTGCTATCAAGCACCACTCCAGAAGCTGAATATTCGTCGATCGTGCGCCCGACGGTGATATCGACGTTGGATACTTCCGCGCCTTCAGTAACTTCAAAAGGAGTCGCGTGAGATTGATCAGTGACGTCCGGATTGTAAGTCTGTTTGTAGGCTTGTTGACCCAGCACGGTTGAAAAGGCACTGAACCGCTGCTGAGCACCGACCGACACCACATAGTGACCAGCCGGTATTCCGTAAATACGATAGACGCCCCGATCGTCTGTGCGAAAACTGCCCACGGGCAGAGGCCGTGGTCCGAATCCACCGGGCTGTTGGTTGTTGTCGACACTCTGCAAGAACACTGATTGGTCGATGACCGGCCGGCTGTCGGTATCGGTGACCTTTCCAGTAACGACACCTCCACGAATCAGTGAGAAATCAATGTTGTCGACTGTTTCGTTACCGGTAATCACCACGGCGTCCGTGGCCGAGGTCAGCCGCGACGCGCCCGGTACGGTGTAAACCGGGGCCACCGGCATCACCATGTAACTGCCAATGGGGATATCGGTGATTCGGTATTTGCCATCGGCATCTGTCGTAGCCTGGGGAGCCTGAGCCTGAGTTTGTCCAAAACCCCCGGTTTGCAAGGTAACGATGACGCCCGAAAGACCCTTCCCGTGTACCGTGACTCGACCGCTGATCACTCCACCCGACTTTCCGGCAAGCGCCGACTTTGCAGGAGACTGAGCTAGTAAATCAAAGACTGAGAAAGAAACTACAAGCGCCAGGGTCAAGATTAGCCGGACAGGATTCATGATTGCTGCTCCTGATGTTTTAGGTCGCTGTCGAATTGTCGCTCACTCGCTGGAGGGGACACTATGATAATCGAAGGGCGGCCTGCTGTCTTGTAAACGGTACCGGGTATCGGGCGCCAGGCGCCGGTAGGCGAGCAATACGCACCCGGCGCCTGATACCCGACACCCGTCACCGATTTATGCTTTCGAACCTAAGTTGTCAGCTTAATGCCAGACTGATAGGATCGGTTCGACTTGAATCTCAGTCACCATTGAAGTCGCAATCCTTTTGACGCGCGGGCGCGACCTTTGGTCAGCATACGTTTAGACTTCGTTACCCTATGGCACTCGTCAAGATCACAGACGCGAGCGGACGCCAGTGGCAATACGTTCTGACGTCGCAGGCGATATGTACGATCGGCCGGGCGCCAGACAACCTGGTGGTGCTCGATGATCCGCGCGCTTCGCGTTATCACGCGCACATCAAGTCCGACGAGAATGGCACGGTCACGATCATCGACGGAGCCGTGATCAGCGGCCAACTCCGCCGCAGCGCCAACAAAGTCTTCATCAACGGCGAGGCCCGTTACGAACACATTCTAAAAAACGGAGATCGAGTCACGATCGGCGCCAGCACGCTGCGTTTCGAGCAACCTCCGGAAGAACGCACTGGCGATCTACATTACGACGACAAACCGCTCGGACACACTCAACTGCGGATTTCGGCGAACGAGGTAATGAGCACCGTCCTGCGTTCGTCCAAGCCCGATTTGGGCTCGCCGCAGGACAAGATGCTCGAGACACTTCAGCGCAAGGCGAATATTCTCGCGGCGCTGTACGAGATGAGCAAGACGCTCGGATCTTCCTTTGATCTGACCGCCATCTTTGCGAAAGCGACCGATATTATTTTCCGGTCCACACCCGCGGATCGGGTGGTGGCGTTACTTGCCGACGGCATCGATCCGAGTAATCCCGATGAGGTACAACTGACGCCGATTGCCACTCGGGCGCGCGATGAAAAGCTGGAAGCACACGCGCGCAAGCTGACCATCGGGCGCACGATCACGCGCAAAGTAATGAAGGATCGGGTCGCGCTGCTTTCGCAGGACGCTGCTTCAGACAAGCAGTTCGCGGGGGTTGATTCAATAGTCTCGCAGGGAGTGCGTTCGACGATCTGCGCGCCGCTCGCTACTGAAACGAGTGTGCACGGCGCCCTCTACGCCGATCGTCTGGATCCCTTCGGCGGATTTAAGCCTGACGACCTGGAGTTGATCAGCGCCGTCGCCGCCCAGACCGCAATCGCCGTCGAGAACGCGCGCGCGCACGAACGTCTGGCGCGCGAAGAGGTGGCCCGCGCAAACTACAGCCGGTTCCTGCCGGAATATGTCGTGAAGCAGATGCTCGAAAATCCCGAGTCCTTCAAACTCGGCGGCGTGAACCAGACGATTACTGTTTTGTTCGCCGACATTCGCGGCTTTACTCGCATTTCAGAGCACGCTCCGCCGGAAAAGATCGTCGCCCTGCTCAATAAATATTTCTCCGCCATGACAGACATCATTTTTGCGCACGGAGGAACGCTCGATAAGTATCTGGGCGACGGCCTGCTCGCTTTGTTCGGCGCCCCCACCACCACGCCGCAGGATGCTTCGAACGCGCTGAACGCAGCCGTGGCGATGCAGCGCCGGATTATCGGCCTCAATCAGGAACTTCGCGGTGATGGCGTCCATGAAATCGGCGTCGGTATTGGCTTGCACACCGGGGAGGCAACGGTTGGCTATATTGGTTCGGAACGACGTTCCGAATACACGGCCATTGGCGACACGGTAAACACGGCTTCACGTCTGGAATCGAATTCCAAGGGCGGCGAGATTCTGATTAGTGATGCCACGGCCAAGGCTGCGCGCAGTCGCTACGCCTTGAAGCCGCGCGAACCGATCGCGGTCAAGAACCGTCAGCAACCAATCGATTTATGGGAAGTCGACTGGCAAAAAGCCAGCGGCTCGATTCAGATATAGCGCTCGCCGATCATTGAGTTGTGTCGTGCGATTCATCCATTGCGTCTTTGTACCTTATTTGAAAACGCTCTCAGTCATTGTCTGTTTAGATAGGGCACTTGTGCCCCTGCGACGGCGGACAAGTCCGCTATCTAAACGGAGAAGCCCGTTTGCTATTCACCTTTTGACGTTTTAGACCACTATGTCGTTCATGAGCAAAACCAGTTCGTTCATGGGGCTCAGCGCGCTACGCAATCTGGTTTCAGATTCGATGGCGATCGACATGGGATCGGCGAGCACGATTGTCGCCGTGCACGGCCGGGGGATTGTCGTCGACGAGCCATCGGTGATCGCTGTTAACAAGGTCAGCGGCGAGACGGTTGCAGTCGGCAACGAAGCGCGGAAGATGCAGGGCCGCGAGGCGCGCGACGTAGTTGTGATTGCGCCGTTGGTCGACGGCGTGGTGGCGGACTTTGAAAGAACGCGGGCGATGCTCGATCACTTTGTGCAGGAAGCGCGCAGCGGCATCTCACATTTCAGCCGCCGCGCTATCATGAGCGTGTTGTCGGGTGTGACTCAAGTGGAGCAGCGGGCCCTCCTGTCTGCTGCAGAGAAAGCCCACATCGGCCGCGTCTACATGGTCGAAGAAGGCCTGGCCGCGGCAATGGGCGCCGGCGTCCCGGCCAGCGATGCCCACGCCTCAGCCGTGGTCGATATCGGCGGGGCCACAACCAACGTAGCCGTAATCGTCAACGGCTCGATTGTCAGTGCGCGAGCCGAGCGGATTGGCACTTCGGATATCGACGCGGCAATCACTGACTTTGTCCGTCGTCATCGAGGGCTGACAATCGGCGTGCGCACTGCCGAACAATTGAAACTCGAGTTGGGTTCTGCCGCTGAACCACCGGATCCAAATCGTAAACTCAATGTTCGCGGCCGCGACGTGCAAACCGGCGCGCCCGACGCCGTCGATGTAACGGCGGCCGAGGTCCACCAGGTTACTCAGCCCATCGTCCGCAAGATCGCTGAAGAAGTGCGAGCGACACTGGCTGATCTGCCGGCCGAGGTTGCCGGCGACATCTACGATCGCGGAGTCATTCTCACCGGCGGCGGCGCTTTACTCGAAGGCCTGAGCCAATACCTGGCAAAGGAGCTCGACCTTGCCGTTCGAGTCGCCGATGAACCACGCTACGCAATCGTGCGCGGACTGTCGCAGATGTTCGATGAGCCGTTGTTGCTGCGCCGAGTTGCACGCACTGAGGCGCATCCGCTGCTGGACACCGATGCCACGGCGTTTGAGACCTGATGAGTGTTCGCGATTTCTACAAACAAAAAATCACGGTGGCGCGAGTCTACGGAATACCCGTGCGGATCGACTACCGCTGGTTTGTGGTATTCACGCTCAGCGGCTGGCTGATTGCCGGCAACCTCCACTCGGCGCCGCTCGAACTCGGCAGCATGCGCCTGCCGCCGGTGGACTTGTTCACGGCGTGGACCTTGGGAATCATAGCCACGGGCGGCCTTTTCCTTTCAGTCCTTGGTCACGAACTTTCGCATGCCCTGATGGGCAGAGCTGAGGGTATCGAGATCGAAGAGATCGTTCTTCATCCGTTCGGCGGCTTGGCGCGCCTGAAGACCCAACCCGAAAATCCGCAGGCGGAATTTCGCATCGCCATTGCCGGTCCGGCGGCCAGCTTCGTGTTTGCGCTGCTCGCTTTTGTGGGTGCGAAGCTGGCCAATTTGGGCGGCTACTCGGCCGCAGTCGCCGTCTTCTTTCTGGTGGCTGCGGGAAACTTGCTGCTGGCCATTTTCAATCTGCTGCCCGGCTATCCGCTCGACGGCGGTCGCGTGCTGCGCGCCTTGCTTTGGCGACGCAGCGGCGACATCGTTCAGGCCACGCGGATGGCCGGGATTTGTGGCGTGCTGGTAGCCGGCACGCTGATCATCTTTGGATTGTACATGGCCATTGCCCCGAGCTTTCGCGCCTATTTTATGGGGCTGTGGTCGGTGCTGGTGGGTCTCTTTCTACTGGATTCCGCGGTAAGCGTAGTGCGACAAAGCCGCAGCTTGAGAACGGCAACCGTGTCCGATGCTATGTTGCCGCCATTCGCCCTCGAGCCGGATCTGCTGATTAGCCGTTTCATCGACGAGATCCTGCCGCTGCATCGCCAGGTCGCCTTCCCGGTTGCCTCAAATGGCCGCCTTTACGGGATAGTTTCGCTGCAGGACTTGAAGTCTCTGCCGCGCGAAAGTTGGCATCTCAAGTGTGCGCGCGACGTAATGCGGCCAATCGCACCGCCACTCTTCGTTCCCGCTACAACCTCGCTTAGCCAGGCTCGCGAACAAATGCAAACCAACGGCGTCGGGTCATTGGCAGTCGTCGATCTCAAAGGCGAATTCATCGGCTTTCTGCAACATGGAACCTTGCGCCCGCGCAAGCAACGGCGCTGACAGCAATGCGTCGCCGCAATCGCTAACACGGTAGCGGGGTAATTGCGACTCAGACGTTAGGTGGCTGATGTGACAATGCACATGTCTTTTTGAAGTGGAGGCTGCAATGGATGACTTTTCACAGAAGATTATCCTCACCCTGATTGACAAACTAGCAATTGGTCTTTTAGTCATTGGAGTTGTCTTTTACTTCAACAGGCTGTTGGAAAAGTATAAGTCAGAGCAAAACAAGTCGTTGGAATTGCTCAAGGGAGAGCAAGCATTACGCAAGGAATATGAAACGCTGAGAGACCAAACGGCAGTCAAACACTTGCAGCGTCAAATAGAAGAGTTGTATAGCCCTCTTTTTGGACTCATTCAATATGGAAGTGTCGTAAACAAAATTGAGCGGCTAAAGGTTCCGGAGAGGAATCACAGTAAAGAGGTCGCGGAAATTCTGTTCTACTTCAGAGAAAAGTATTACCTGCCGCTCAACACACAAATGTCCGATCTTATCCGTACAAAGGTTTACCTGCTGGACTCAGAAACCATGCCGGAAAGCTTTCAGCAGTTCTTAATGCACACTACGCAATATCAGTGTTTCCATAGCCTGTGGATAGACAAAGGTATTGTCTCTGATGAAATTCCTCCGATTGAATATCCGAAGACATTCAAAATGGATGTTAAGAACTCTCTAGATCAATTAATGAGACACTACAATGAATATATTAGACGCCTGAAAGCCGGCAACTAACTGGTTGGACCAGAGCGCGGGGAGCGTGCTTCCTCATCTCCACACATTTACCTCACTACCGCTAACACGGTACTGATGCAGTTTGGCCTTTCATTCATACCGCGGCTTCAGCCCCGTGATCGCCAGGCGATGACTGAATTCTAATAACCGTTTCAACGGTTTCTCGCCGACAAGTGAGCGAAACTGTTGAAACGGTTCCCCAATTTCTAAGACGTGCGCTGATCACCGGGCTGAAGCCGCGGTGTGAATGAGACATCTCAAGAAATCAAACTGCACCACTAACACACTGCCATTGCCAGTCGTGGATTTTTTCGCGATAATCCAACTGGAACCATCGTCCCCCGGTCAAAACAAACTGTAGCTAGTAGTGGGTTCCGTCAGACCGAATTGTCGTCTCGCGGAAAGGGTCGCTCGAACAGTGACTAACCTGCTACAGGTTTTCCAAAGGCGACCGGCGATGATCCGGGAGTAAGTGACGAGCAAGGGAGTTACCAGGGATTTCGATTGTCGAGTGGAGCGATCCAATTGTCAGGCCTAGCCAGTAAATCGCAAATCCGCAAACTGAATTTAGAGAATGCTTCTACTGCTACCATACTCGGAGTTTTTGAGAAGACTAGCTGAGCCGCGCAATATCGCGGACGTGGTCCTGGTCTTCTTGCTCGTGTATGGCGTTTTGAAGCTCGTTCGGGGAACTCGCGCTACTCCCATGGCGGCCGGCATAGCCGCTCTGGCCATCCTCTACTGGCTCTCAATCAAAGAAGAACTGGCGACTCTGGAATTTGTGCTGCGCGGGGCCTTGCTCTATATCGGCGTGGCCATCATCGTGCTTTTTCAAACCGAGATTCGCCAGGCCCTGATCAATTTCGGCAATCGTTTTCGCATGCCGTTTACCCGTCGTCACCACGGCCAGTTTGGCGAGGGCGTCTACGATGAAATCGTTTTGGCGGCGACCACGCTCGCTTCCACGAAGACAGGCGCCTTAATCGTGATTGAACGAACGGTGGGATTGAGGAATGTAACTGATGGGGGCGTGAAGCTCGATGCCGAGCTTAGTTACGATCTGCTCGTGAGCATTTTTAACCCGGCAACTCCCTTGCACGATGGTGCAGTAGTGGTGCGCCGGCATCGCGTCGCCGCTGCCTCTTGTTTTCTGCCGCTGACGTTGAACCCGCGCCTGTCCAAGGATCTGGGGACGCGTCATCGGGCGGCCATTGGCGTCACGGAAGATACCGATGCGGTGGCGGTCGTTGTTTCCGAAGAGACGGGTTTGATTTCGTTTGTGCAGGGTGGACAGATCAAGCGCGGCTTGGACGCCACGAAACTGCGCTCAGCAATCTTCCAGGCCCTGGAGGTGACGCCCAGGAAAGAAAAGGAGAAGGAGCGCGAGAAGATCGCGGACGCTGAAGGGGAGCGAGAAGAGGTCGCTTCCGTCTGATTTTTGATTTTTGATTGGCGATTTGCGAGTGAGCGCTTGCCTTTCGTGAACGCTCACGATCAAACAGGGGTCAAGGAATTGGAGTCCAATCGCAAATCCAAAATTCAAAATCACAAATCTAAAAGCTAAGATCTAAGATCTAAATCAAGAATTCATCATGCCGTTTCAAGACCGTGAAGACTTCCAGTACAAGCCGCCACAGCCGACCAGTGCGGTCGAACGCTGGCTGCGCCGAATCTTCGTCGAAGACTTGAATCTAAAGCTTCTCTCACTGGCGATTACGCTGGTGCTTTGGTTTGCGGTGACTGGTCAGAAGCAACCGCTAAGCAAGCGTTTCGCCGGCGTGCAGCTCGGTTTTGTCCACCCCGACAAGATGGAAATCGGTAACGATCCGCCGCGCACAGTCGATCTGACGTTGAGCGGCAACAGCGACACTTTAGCTAAACTCAATCCTCAGGATCTGCTGGCCAGTGTGATTGTCGGCGACCAGGCGATGGGCGATAGAGTGGTGCGTCTTTCGCGCGAGCGCGTGAAGATCGACTTGCCTCCCGGAGTGCAGATTGTCGGATTTCAGCCGGCGACTGTATCCGTGCGACTGGAGCCGAGAGTGGACCGCGAAGTGAACGTGGAAGTAAGACTCGAAGGAAAAGTCGCAGATGGTTACGAAGTTTCCGCGGTCACCGCGATTCCCGCACGGGTCCAGGTGCATGGCCCTGCCAGTCATGTAAACAGCCTGGACAAAGCCGCCACCGAATCGATCTCGGTTGAAGGCAGAAAAACCAGCCTCGATCTGAATCAGGTCGCGATCGATATCTCGGATCAAAAAGTTGAGGTTGGTCTTGGCGCCGTTCAAGTGCATGTGGAAATCAACGAGCGATCAATCCAGCGGGTTCTTAACACAAATGGCCTCACAGAGTCCCCGAAGAGCGGCGAGGCAGACAAGGTGAAAGCGGGAGCGCGAATACCGGGAAAATTTCCCGCGGCGCCAAAATAGCCCTCCGATCGAGACTTCTCTCGTAAAGAATGACAAGACTGTTCGGCACCGATGGAATCCGCGGCGAAGCGGGCCACTTTCCGCTTGATCGAGCAACGCTCCGCACGCTCGGGGCCTCGCTTACCGCGCACCTGCAGGAAAACCTCGTCGACCGCGCGCCACTGATTGTTACGGGCCGAGACACACGCGAGTCTGGTGAATGGGTCGAACGCGCGCTGGTCGAGGGGGCCACCGCTGCCGGCGCCCGGTGCGAATCCGCCGGCGTAATCACGACGCCTGGCGTGGCATTTCTGGCTCGGACGCTTCCAGCCGATGCGGGCGTGGTGATCAGCGCCTCGCACAATCCTTTTCAGGACAATGGCGTCAAGATCTTCTCCCCATCCGGAAAGAAACTGGAAGATGCAATCGAGCGATTGATTGAAGCAGACATCCTTGCGGCTCGATCAAACGCGCAGCCTGAGAACGAATCGGCAGTGCCGGGCTATGAAAGCGACGCGGCGTTGCTCAGAAGTCGCTATCTGGATTTTCTGGCCGCAGAGATCGGGCACGATCTCTCACTAACCCGGTTGACGATGGTCATCGATTGCGCTAACGGAGCGGCATCCCAACTCGGTCCCGAGTTATTTAAGCGACTTGGCGCCCGCGTAGTCGCGCTCAACGACCAGCCGGATGGCCGCAATATCAATCGCGATTGCGGTTCATTGCACACCGCGGCTCTGCAACAAAGAGTGATCGCTGAGCAGGCAGACTTCGGTGTGGCCTTTGACGGTGATGCGGATCGGGCGCTCTTTGCCGATAGCGCGGGACGATTCGTCGACGGTGATGGGGCGATGTTTGTACTGGCCAACTATCTGCACGGGCGGGGCGAACTACAGCACGGCATGGTAGTGGGAACCGTCATGAGCAATGTTGGACTGGAGATTGCACTGCGCAGCCGTGGGTTGCAACTCAACCGCACGGACGTCGGCGATAAGTACGTACTCGATGAGTTGCTGCGCAGCGGAGCCAGTTTGGGCGGGGAACAATCGGGTCATCTAATCTTTCCGCGCTTGAGCCTGGCCGGTGACGGGATGATCACGACTTTGAGTCTGCTGCGAGCGATGCGCGAACAGGACAAGAGCCTCGCGGAACTGACTGCGGGCTTTGAACGCTATCCGCAAGTCCTGGTCAATGTCCGGGTGCGCGAAAAGACTGCATTTAACAACATCGAGTCCGTGCGTGAGCTGGCTCGAGAGATCGAAGCAAAGCTCGGCGATCATGGCCGCTTGCTCTTGCGTTATTCCGGCACCGAGTCGCTGGCACGGGTGATGATCGAAGGGCAGGACCAAGGTGAGATCGAGGCCTATGCCGGCAGCCTCGCCGATGAAATCAAGTTGGCCATTGGAATCGGCTGAAGCGGAATCGCAGAAACGGCCCACGTGAAATTACTACATTCATAAGCCTGGAATTTTTACACTGCACCAGCGCAGCTCAGCCCGCGAGATCCACTCGCGTTGACGCGAATCGAAAAGAAACCAAGCGAAAACAGACGCGGCGCAAATCAGGGAGAAATTTCTTGCACGGCACAAGCCTTGCGATGTATATTGCGGGGCAAGAGAGACGGTTGGTGAATCCTCCGTCTCAAGTGGTTGCTGGGGTGAGGACAGTAACCACGAAAAATGAATGGGCGCGAACACTCCCACGTTCGCGCCCATTCGCTTTTTTGTTCACCCCTCGCTTTTCCGCGGCGTCATGGTATGTAACGCAACGGTTAGTTTGCGATGATTGAGCGGCCTTCAACGCGCGCAAGCTGTTAGCTCGCGTCCGCCGCAAACTAACAGTTTGCGCTACCTAAGCATGCTACAATTTCGAGTCTATTGAGGCGATTCCTGCGCGAGCCAACGATGCGTCTCTGCTCTCGAAATGAACACCACCTTGTATCGTACGCAATTCGCCGCCTACAACTCTTCACTAGCACTGGCCCACTACCAGCAGCATCTCGACTCTGAACCGGAATTAAGAATCGATCGACTCCGAGCCGACTACGGAGATCTGTTCTCGAATGACGCGCTCGCAGATCTGCAATCCGCGCTGGCCGGGATTCGTCCCGAAGCGGAAAGCGAAGCCGCCGGAGTGCGTGCACTTCTCGGAGCTGCTCGTCTCGAACATCTCGAAATTCAGGTCGACGAAGCGACCAGGGAACTTGCGACTTGCGAATCACGGACCCGTATCCGCTGGAGTGGCGAGGCTGTATCGCCCCAAACGATTTCATTTCACCTGGCAACTGAACCCGACAAGACCCGGCGCGCCGAGCTTGGCAAGCGCTGGGTCGACGCTGTGGCAAGTTGCAACGATCTGCGAGTTTCTCGACTGCGTCTTTTGCACCAGGCAAGCGCGAGTCTCAGTTTTGACTCGTATACTGATCTCATCGCCGAGTCGACCAGGACGAATCTCCAACAGGTGCGACTCGATTCCGAAGGCTTGCTTGAGCAAACCGAGAGCGTCTACCGCTCAGCGGTTTCGAGAGTCGTCAAGCACGATTCCTCACTTGTCACGACCAGTGAGCTGGGTTTTGCGGACCTGGTCTTTCTCGAGCGAATGCCATGGTTGGACAAGTTCTTTGCCACGCAGAACTGGATGAAGATCTATTCGGAGATGTTCGATCTGTTGGGCATTCGCGTTGACAGGCAGCCAAACATTCAAATTAGTGTTCTTAGCCCAGCGCTCAGAGATCGCCAGTCCGCGTGTTTCGCGGTGAACCCTCCAGGGGATGTTCGCTTGGTCTTTTCCGCCCGTCCTGGAGCCGCGGGTTTTGACCGTTCACTTTACACCGCCGGCGTTGGGCAGCAGCACGCATGGTGTTCAAAGACCCTCGCGGACAAGCATCCCGAGTTTATCTTCTCTGCAGATCCGGCAACTACTGAAGCCTACGGCTGGCTGTTTAGTTTTTTGCTGTTGGATCCAAAATGGACACAGCAATTTCTGGCGCCCATCAGCGAGGCTCAAGCTCGCGAGTTGGCTGCTGATGTAACGGCGGTTCTGGCTTTGCGGATACGACGCTTAATCGCAGAATCTTCGTACGCGATGCTGCTTCACGCGGCCGGTCAACCTTCTCTTGAGCAACTGCAATCAGCGTTTGTTGATTTGCAGAACCGGGCCACGGCATTTCATTTTAGTCCGGAGCTTTTCTTGCTGAATCTCCACGAGAGATTCAGCTCAGCGGCCCATTTGCGCGCGCTCGTCTTTGCCGCTGGTCTGCGCGAGTACCTGCGCCGGCGTTATGGGAATCGTTGGTGGGTGTCGCGCAAGGCAGGCGACGAGTTGATAGATTTATGGAATACTGCTTCGCGTTACCCGGTCGAAGAGTTGGCCCGGCTCATCGGCTTTGAGTTCAATTTCGAGTTGCTCGCCGAACTGCTGAATTCGATCCTGACTGGAGCAATGAAGTGAAGCAAGTCAAAGTAGCTCTTGCGTCACACGCCCAGGCTTACGTGATAAAGATCGGACGCGGCCTGCTTAATAAGGTTGGCGACGAAGCGCGCCGCAGTCTGCGAGGACGAGGTAGTCGCGCGGTAATCATTTCCAACGCCAGAGTGTTTGCTCTCTCGGGCCAGGTCGTTCGAGACAGTTTGCTGCGGCAGGGTTTCTCGGTCTCGCACTGGTTGATGGGGGAAGGCGAGCGTTTCAAGTCTCTCCGCACACTGGATAAGGCACTAGCATTTCTCAGCCGCATGGGCCTCGAGCGTAATGACATGGTGGTTGCGCTTGGCGGCGGCGTGGTTGGTGACCTGGCCGGATTTGCCGCCGCGGTTTACCTGCGCGGCCTGCCTTTCATCCAGGTACCCACGACTCTGTTGGCGCAAATCGACTCTTCAGTCGGCGGCAAGACGGGAATTAATTTGGCGGCGGGCAAAAACCTGGTCGGCGCTTTTCATCAACCGAGCGCCGTGGTCATTGATACTGAGTCGCTCGCCACCTTGCCTGAGGGCGAGTTAACTGCAGGCTGGTGCGAAGCAGTGAAGAACGGCGCCATCGGGTCGCGCCAGTTGTTTCAGGACACGATGCGGTTCCTGGAGTCTGCCGCGGGGTCACAAACAAACCCGGCCACGCTCAGATATCAACAACTGGAATCGGTGATTCAAGCACAGTGCGCTTTCAAAGCTTCAATTGTCGCAGGCGACGAACGCGAAAACGCTGCCCGCAAAGATCACCGTTCACGGCGCATCCTGAACTTTGGACACACCGTGGGCCACGCGCTGGAAGCCCTGACCGGCTATCGTCGTTTCAGACATGGCGAGGCCGTCGGTCACGGCATGATGGTTGCCAGCGAGATTTCGAAAAATCTGGGCTTGCTCGCGCCTTCGGAGTTAGAATTACTGCGGGAGGCGATTCGCTTGTGCGGGCCGCTGCCACCCGCGGGAAACATCGATGAGCAGGCAATCATGGAAATCACCAGCCGCGACAAGAAGAGTGTCGACGGCCGAGTGCAGTGGGTTTTGCTGGAGCGCATCGGCCGAGCCCGCATTGTTGACGGTCTGGAAATCGAGCCGAAGCTTTTGCGCGCTTCACTGCGAGCGGCACTAAAAGAGAGCAGTCGCTGATGTGTATGGTTGAGGAGGTAGTATGAACCAGAGATTTGTGTCGCGGAGAGCGCAGCCCGGATCGGGCGAAAATGGCGGCGCTCGCATTAAGTTTCTGATCGTCGCTGCGATCCTTTGCCTGATTGCTTATTCGGGTTACGTGTTTCTTCCGGTCGCCTACGATGCCTATCTCTACAAAGATCTGATGCAACACAATGTCGATGTGGCGAGCGTATCAGGACATCCGCCGGATTGGGTCAAGGATCAATTGACCAAGAGTGGACCCGAGTACAATGTGCCGACCGATGCGGTCATTACCGCGAGCCAGGCAGAAAATCGGGTGGTCGTCAGGGTTCAGTTCATCAGGCAGATTCCGTTTCCCGGTTATACGTACAACTACGAATTCGATCACACCGCAAAGAGCACCGCGTTTTTGACTATTAAGTAGACCGCGACCAAGTCTTTCTCCGCGAAAGCCTCCGCGTACTTTGCGTCTCGGCGGTGAAGACTCCTGCAAACACCCTTACCGCAGAGCCGCAGAGGACGCCGAGTTAGCGCGGAGAGTTTGAAGACTACAAATTAAAACGCTCTGACACCCGGGTTCCTTTCTCTGACCACGAACCCTATCCCCGATTACTGCTTTTTCAGATCCGTCTTATCCGCGCTAATCCGCGGCCGATTCTCCGCGCCCTACTCGCTCACCGTGAACTTGATGTCGTCGCTGCTCTCAGACAACTTCCGGTCATCCTTATTGAATGCCGTGATCTGCCAGCGATAAATACCTTTCTGCAAAGGCTTATTCAACGTGAAAGAAGTCGCTTCGACGCGTTCGCCGATGTAGGGTGAAGTGACGCTCGAGTCTTCAGCGTAGATACTGAATTTGTAGTAAGCCGCGTCCGGGTAGGACTCCCATTTCAGCTCCAGCCCCTGGGCCTTAACTATGGCCCCGGCTTTCGGACTCACTGTCTTGAGATCGCTTTTGAACAGATGAATCGGTGTGACAAAGAAAGTCTTGTCGGCCACCACGTCGTACTTCGCCGAACTGATTCCGCCGATCCCGGTGGTCGCGAAGACGTAGGAGTCCGTCTCAAACACACGCGCCGTCAAGGCTTCATAGGTCTTTGGCGCTACGTTGGCAATTACATACTCACCATCTTTGTCCGTGCGGGCAGTCAGGATCTGTCCGCCGCAACCGCTCAGGAAGCGGCTGAATTTCTCGCATAATTTGACCTCGATGTTCTCGGCGGGTTTGCTGTCATAAAAAACCTTTCCCTGAACATTGCCCGTGCCCGGAGCCGGCTTCACTTTTTCCACTCCCGTTTCGGCGGGCGGAGCTGCGCCTGAGTTTGACGCGGATTTATTACCGGCTTTGCAACTCATCAAGGCGATTGCTGCGATGAGGCAGATTGCTGCCGTTGCGAAACGAATCATTGAAAACCCACCGCCGCGAAGTGAACTCAACCTGGTCATGCTTCCGAGACCTCTCTCATCTATTTGGATTGCCGAACTGCCGAAAGCATACAGCAATTTGGTGGTGAACGATGACTGTGAACAGTTGTTCGGCGAGGGCTGTGAGTTTTTCGATTGATACCTAATTCCTCTTCTCCGTGGCTCTGAATCTCCGTGGCGTTCTTTTCGCACTCTGCTAGCCGCGATTCCGTGCGTTATCGCGCAGTTTGGCCTTTCATTCACACCGAGGCTTTAGCCCGGTGATCAAACTAGACTTATGATTTGGCTAGCCGTTTCAACGGCTTTCGGGTCGGAAGCCTGGTAAACCGTTGAAACGGTTTCACATTTCTAAACCGCAGGGCTGACCACCGGGCTAAAGCCACGGTGTGAATGGGACGATCCGAAGACCAAACCGAACCAGGCCTATCGCGCTGGTTAATTAACCGGTCGCAGGAATGTGCGTTCATATCTGGTGAAGCACTTGGTTTGCTCGAAGTGCCGCGTGACCGCATGACACTCCGGATCGTCCTTCACCTCCCGCCGGTAAGTTTCATACGCCTCGACCGTGGGAAAACTAAAGAGCGCGACGGCAATGTTCTCTGGTCCTGTTTCACCAATACCTGGAAAACTGAACGATGCGGATGGCGGAGGATCGCCCGGCAGAAAGTAGCCATGATGCTTGCCGCCGTATTTCTCAATCAGCTTCATCCACACACGCGCATAGTGCTCAAACGCGGCCGCCTGGTTGGGATCGATATAGTAGCGTAGAAAGCAGGTGATCAACTCGTGTCTCCTTCAGCTAAGAGAAGTCTCTGAAAACAGGACGGCTGTCTGGAAGGCTACAGAACCGGGAGCGGTAGCGACCGGGTCAAAGAGTCAACGAGCAGAATTTGGGGAATCAAGTGGTTTGCAGTTCTCGCGCATGCGCCATGTCAAGTCTCGCGAAGGGCCGCACCTGCGCAGCCATGAGTGTAACCACCGCAATGGTTTCGCCTGCAAGGGTCATGAATTCGACTTCGTAGCCAGCCCTATCTTGATGGATGTGTACGACCGTCCCGATGTCGCCCGCCTGCAGACCAGTTGAAAGCACGTCCTCCGTTAATATGACGCAATCGTGTTCGTTAATCATAGCTTGCCCCCAAAGGATAGGCCGTGATGAGTCGCGGCGCAACCTTTCCATGATCTAATTCCAAACACTGCGAACCATTGGTGTGCGTCCGTCCGGTGTCTGCAACTCACCCTCGACTTCATAGCGCGGACCGAAGATACTTTCTGTGATTTCGCTACCTCGTCTTGCCTTCCATGTTCGAGCAGCGTTTCAGCAGTCTCTCCCAACTTTCCAGACTAAAACTGAATCTGGAAAAGAAGCGGGCTTTGCTGGCTCCATAACGATGTTCAGCATTGAGCAGATACTCGGTGATCTTCTCCCGCTCGACCAAGGCAAGGCTGGCATTTGGGAGTCTCATATAGTTTCTTGCTTGCGCTCGTAAATCACGGACGCAATTTACTCCAATCGAGGCGGAGAGGCGACAGGCACGCGCGCGTACTGCTTAGCTCAGACGCTCCATGATCATGTCCGCTGCTTTTTCCGCGATCATGATCGTCGCGGCGTTGGTGTTCGCGCGCGGAATCGTGGGCATGACTGAGGCGTCGACTACGCGCAGGCCTTTGAGATCATGCACGCGGAGTTCAGGATCCACCACGGCCATCTCGTCGACTCCCATTTTGCAGGTGCCGACGGGATGAAAATAAGTCTGGGCATTCCCGCTGATATGTGATCTCAGCGACTCGTCAGATTCGGCCTCAATTCCGGGCGAGATCTCCGCGCCGCGCAACCGCGAGAACGGAGGCGCAGCGACGATGCGTCGTCCCCAACGCAGGCCTTCGATCAGAACGCGCATGTCTTCGCCTGCTTGATCGCTGCAATAGTTTGGCTGGATCACTGGCGGCGCCAGCGGATCGTTAGATCGGATGATGATCGAGCCCCGGCTGCGGGGTTTCAAGACCGCGGCCCCAATGGTGAACCCATGCTCTTTCGGTTCGCGTAGCCCCTGTTCATGCCAGAGGACACCCATCAGAAGAACCTGCAGGTCCGGCGGTGCGTCTGCCCGAGTGCGAATGTGCGCCAGCACATCGACGCCGCTGCCGGCCAGCATGCCCCGCTGTTGAATGAGATAACGGACCAGGTTGCCAAGTGATTTCGCCTTGAACAACGAGACCGGCTTGCTGGTCAAATAGAGCAGTGGGGCGATCGGATGGTCCTGTAAGTTCTGTCCGACCCCTGCGAGTGGATGCACGACTTCGATGCCCTGGGCGCGCAATTGATCAGGAGGTCCAATGCCCGAGTGCATGAGCAATACAGGCGAGTTCACCGCACCGCCGCACAGAATGATCTCGCGACGGACGCGTACATCGATTCGCTTCCCCGCGCGTTGACAGGTCAGGCCCGCCGCAGTGGCGCCACTGAAATTCACTTTGCAGACGTGTGTGTCCGTCCAGATTTCGAGATTCTTGCGGTCACGCACGGGTTTCAGATAACCAGTGGCCGTACTCCACCGCCGGCCGTTCTTCTGTGTGAATTGGCCGTAACCGATACCCTCGAACTGCTCGCCATTAAAGTCATCGTTGGGCGGCAGTCCGATTGCAAGGCCGCTTTCGAGAAATGCTTTTGAGAGTGGATTTGGCTCGCGCACATCCGACACGCACAATGGACCGCTGCCGCCATGAAAGGGGCCGGCGCCGCGTTCATTGTTTTCGGCTTTGATGAAATACGGCAGGACCTCTTGGTAACTCCAGCCAATGTTGCCTGCTGCTGCCCACTCATCGAAGTCAGCGGCTACGCCTCGCAGGTAGATCTGCGCGTTCAGCGATGACGATCCTCCGAGTGTTTTGCCGCGCGGCCAGTAAATGGCCCGCCGAGCGAGTTGTGACTCCGGCAGCGTTTCGTAGTTCCAGTCCACTTCGGACTTGAACAGCGACACCCAGGCGGCAGGCACTGAGATTTCTCGACGCTGGTCGGGGGGACCAGCCTCGACCAGCAAGACGCGAACGTTGCTGTCAGCAGACAGGCGGTTAGCAAGCACGCAGCCCGCTGAACCAGCGCCGGCAATTACATAATCGTATTGGAGGTTGGTCATACTTTGGTTGGGCAGGTTGCCTCCCCTTTGTTTTGAGGTACTGCTTTTTTGGGCAGTGACCTAATTTCCGTTTAGAGGCGTGCATCGCCCGCCGGTGCCCGTCCGAGAAATTGATTTCACTTTTTATTAACGTTGGGCAGGCGGGCAAGACCTCTAACGGACTGCTGAAAAACAAGGTGATAGACCAAAGAATCCCGCGCGATCCACGAAGTCCCACGAACGAACACGAAACAACACTAAGAAAACCGCACCCTTTTTGTGTGACTTCGTGCTGCTTCGTGTAATTTCGTGGATCGTAATCACTCTTTCGGCAGCCTGCTAAACGAGGAATCCAGCCACTCAGGTTAATTACGCTTGTCCGAACAGACTTGGATTTTTGCTTCTCAGTTTAGAATCATTCACCCAAACGATGCGAGATCCAGGTTCACGCTTGCGCGACCGACGCGGTTCACTCCTTCATTATCTCATTATGCGCTTCGACCACTCCGTTGGTTTGTTCGGGATTGAGGTGAGTGAGCAGTGACGTCGAACTCTTGTTGAGCGACGTCGAGAAGACGAATCTGCATCTATTTGTGATACTTCGCGATGACGTCTTCGAGCGAGATAGACTTGAGAGTTCCGGCGTTGTAGGCCTTAATGCGATCTTCCACCTCTTTGCGCCACAAGGCATCGATCGTTTCATCGGGTTCGTCGAGGCTGGTCAGGAGTTCATCGACGATGCGCGCCTTTTCCGCAGCAGGAAGACCCAATGCGCGTTCAAGAATTTCCTGAGTCTCGGCACTCATATCGCTTCAGTTCCCCTTGGTTCGGATTATAGCAAAGAGCTCACGACGAGAGGCAGAAATTACCCGCAGATTAACGCGGATGAGCGCTGATCAAGACGGTGAACTGCGCACGGTTGCCGAGAGCCAGCGCTATCGCTGTGTGCTTTCGAGGAACGCCTTCAACTTCCGAGAGCGCGATGGGTGGCGAAGTTTGCGCAGGGCTTTGGCTTCGATTTGGCGGATGCGTTCGCGGGTGACGGCAAAGTGCTGGCCCACTTCTTCCAGCGTGTGTTCCGAACCGGTGGTGCCCAGGCCGAAGCGCATCTTGATCACCTTTTCTTCACGCGGCGTGAGCGTGGCCAGCACTTCATCGGTGATCTCTCGCAGGTTCGACGCGACGACGGCGTCCGCCGGATTCAGGATCGATTTGTCTTCGATAAAGTCGCCGAGGTGTGAATCTTCTTCTTCGCCGATCGGTGTCTCCAGCGAGATCGGTTCCTGCGCGATCTTCAGAACCTTGCGCACCTTGGACACCGGGATATCCATCTTGCGCGCGATTTCTTCACTGGTTGGTTCGCGGCCCAGTTCCTGGACCAGCGCACGCGAAGTGCGAATCAGTTTATTGATCGTCTCGATCATGTGCACCGGGATGCGAATCGTGCGCGCCTGATCGGCAATGGCCCGTGTGATCGCCTGGCGAATCCACCAGGTGGCGTAGGTCGAGAATTTGTAACCGCGCCGCCACTCAAACTTGTCGACCGCTTTCATCAGACCAATGTTGCCTTCCTGGATCAAATCCAGAAACTGCAGACCACGGTTCGTGTACTTCTTGGCAATCGAGACCACCAGTCGCAGGTTGGCCTCGACCAGTTCGCGTTTTGCCTGGCCGGTTTGCTGCTCGCCGATGACTATAGCCTGCAGTGAGCGTTTTACTTCGACTGCGCCGACGTTGTGCTCGACCTCAACAGCGGGCAGGCGCTTTTTGGCGACCAGGATCCGCCGCTTATATTCCTTCAGATCGTCGGTCTTGATGCGTTTTTTGTTGAGCTTTTCGGTGTAGGTGCTGATTTCACGTTCGGCTGAGCGCACCTCGTGTTGCACCGTACGGATGGAGTTAATCAGGCGCTGGCGGCTGCGCTCGGTAATATTCAGGCGGCCAATTTCCTGAGCGATCTCCAGCCGCGTGCGTGCTACGCGACGACGCAGGCGCATGAGCTTTTTGCTCTTTTTGCCGCGCGTGATTTTCTGTTCGTCGCGGAGCTTATCCCATTCTTTCAGGCCCTGTTTATAGAGCCGGCAAATATTCTGGATGCCCTCGATGGTCCACGCTCGGTACTCTTCGGCCTTGTCTTCGTCGCCGGTCAGCTCAGCCTGTTCTGAGAAGGTGACGATTTCACGAATGTTCGCGGTGCCGGCCTCGAGTTCTTCACCGATGCGCAGCAGCTCTTTGACGGCGATGGGTGAGCGGGCAATCGATTTTTGCGTTTTGAGCTGGCCGCGTTCGATGCGTTTGGCGATGGCCACTTCGCCTTCGCGAGTCAAGAGCGGCACCACGCCCATCTCGCGCAGGTACAACCGCACCGGGTCGTTGGTTTTTTCCAGCGCGCCGGCCGACAGGTCAAGCTCGACGTCTTCATCGAGCGCGTCTTCGTCATCGTCAGGAACGACCGCAGCAGCCTGTTCGAGTAGTCGCTCGTCGGAATCGGCCACGGCGATGTTCGCGCCATCGAGTTTCTGGAGCACGTCTTCGATGTCATCCGGCGAGACAACATTATCGGGCAGCTCGCGGTTGAGATCGTCGAACGTCAGGTACTTCTTATCGCCCCCAAGCTCCAGCAGGCGCTCCATCACGTCGTCGCGGTCTTTGTCGTCGATGCTCACTTGTCTGATGCTCCGGAAGATCTTAAATGATCGATTCGATGGCTCAGTACTTTCGCAATTCTAATGGCTGTCGGTTGGGAACATTACAGAACCCGGAGCGGTTAGCGACGGGAAGTTATCACTCGATTTGAGTCTTGGATCCGGTCGCTACCGCTCCCGGTTCTGTAACACCTATGTCTTTAGTATGAAGAACGTTTCCCTAACTTAGATTTTAAGCGCGCGGCGCAAACTAAACAGTTTGCGTTACAAAAACCTCAACTCTCAGTGGCCGAAGGATCCTGCATCAGCCTGGGGCCGCAGCGCGCCCCGCAATCTGGTCAATTCGATTTGTTCCTTTGATAACTCGGCGAGCCGCACATTGTCGCCGCTGCGCTCGGCCGCCACCAGTTCAGTCTTCAGCTCGTCGATGCGGCGATCAACTTTCATCTGGCGCAGGGTGTCGATACAACGCTGAGCGTCAAGCAACCGCGCGTTGCGATCTTTTTCATCGAAGACCGCGTCACTCATCAGGAGCATTGGCACCAGGGCAGTAGCGACCGGGTCGTCCTCAGTTTTCGAACTCAGAGTTCCGAAATCGATGTTCGCACCATCTTTTTCCAGCTCGATCAAAGTCTGGAAAATACTCGCCGTCGGGAGGCCTGCATAATCTTCGGCACTCAGGCGCGGCAAAATCGCGTGTCGTAATTGTTCGTCGGCCAACAGGAGTTCCAGCAACCGCTGCTCGGCCACTGTGGGCTTTACTTCGCCCCGTCGTAATACTTTTTGTTTCAGATCGCCGACTTTGCCGTCTGCGCGGACCGAGTGCCAAAGTTCCCGTTTCAGCGCCGCATCCTCGATGCGCAGGGCATCCATGGCGATGTCGAAATACTCGCGCTTTTGAATCCGGCTGCGGACCGCGCGCACATACGGCAACACTTCCTCGGCTGCTTCAGCCTTCTCGGCGGGGCGATAAAGATTGCGATCCTTTACGGCCTGATCGATCACAAATTGTATGTGGGGTTGCGCGTCTCCCCGGTGTTTCTGATATTCGCTCGCGCCTCGGGTTCTCAGGAACTCATCCGGATCAGCGCCGTCGGGGAGGACCAGTACTTTGACCTCGAGGTCTTCGGCGAGGAGAATTTCGATCGCTCTTTTTGCTGCCTGCACGCCCGCTCGGTCACCATCATAATTGACCACTACCTTCCGCGCAAACCGGCCTAATAGTTTGGCCTGCTCGGGCGTCAGGGCCGTGCCGAGACTTGCCACCAGGTTGCGAATGCCAAATTGATAAGGCACGATCAAGTCGAGAAATCCTTCGACCAGAATCGCAAAACCGTCGCGCCGAATTTCGTCGCGCGTCAAATGCAGCCCGAACAGATTGCGGCCTTTGGTGTAGGCCGCGGTTTCCGGCGAGTTGATGTATTTGGCCGTGTCGTCGGGCTTGAGCGTGCGGCCGCCAAACGCGATGGGCCGGCCGCGAACATCCAGCACCGGCACGATCAGGCGACCGCGAAAGCGATCATACGAACCGCCTTCGTCTTTCTTGACGACCAGCCCACTCCGCTCAATCTGAGGTTGGGTAGCACCCTTTTGTTTCAGGTAAGACGACAGCGCTTCCCAACTGTCGGGAGCATAACCGAGCCGAAAGGTCTTGCGCGTCTCGTCCGTGATCTCTCTTTTCGTCAGATACTCGCGCGCACCGCCGGCTTCCGCGTTGCTCCGATCAAGTTGTTGCTCCCACCATTCGAGCGCCCATTGATTCAATTCGATAACTTCGTCGATTTCCTGACGCCGGACTTCAAAGCGACTGTCATCCTCGACCTGGGGCAGCGGCACGCCACTCTTTTCCGCGACGATCTTGATCGCTTCCGGAAAAGAAACGCGCTCGACTTCCATCACAAAATCAAAGACTGAGCCGCCCTTGTGACAGCCGAAACAGTAATAGATTTCCTTGGCGGGACTGACTGAGAAGGAGGGCGTTTTTTCCTTGTGAAAAGGACAACAGGCCATCCAGTTCGCGCCTTTTTTCTTGAGCGGAACGTGATCCTGCACGATACGCACAATATCGGCCTGGCGGCGGAGGTCTTCGATGAATGTTTGCGGGTAGCGCACTGGGCTAGGACCGTGGTGACTTGAGGTGATTAAGAAATTCCGTAGGAGTAAAGACTGGCAACGTCGCGTTCTTGTAGTCTTTTGTATTCCTCGTAACTATCGCGTCGAGACTATTCGCTGTCGCACAACAGTGCTGGACCGCATCTTCGTAATCGTTGAACGGCAAAATGAAGGCCGCGATTATCGTGGCGCGGTCAAGGGGACAGACTTTGACTCTCTGGACCAATTGTTTGACGGCCGATCTCAAGTCCGTAGAACTTTTAGCCTTCCGAGCGATGTAAAAAACGTTCAGCGGCGTCAGGGCAGAAATATGAGGTTCGAAAGCGCCCAGTTCACCGAGATCAAAGAGTTCTACGGCCGCACTAACGAAAGGCTGACGCGCCATGATCAAATCAAGAACCACATCGGTGTCCAGCAAGACACGCATTAAGAGTATTTCTCCATGAGGTAGTCAGCTCGAGCATCCTTGATTTCGGCATCCGTTGGCGGCTCTCCTTCAAATTTGAGGATGCCATAGAGGCGTTGCGAAAGACGCCTACCCTCGGGCTCTTGATCTTCAATGTCACTCTCTGCTGTTGTCACTTCGATCTTGAGCAATCCCTGAAGCCGCTGCATCGCCGCTAGTTTCTCTTCGCGCGTAGCCGCAGGCTGTGTAACAGACGACGAGTTTTCCCCATTGGCTCGCAATTCCTCTCCCAAGTCGTGAAAAACTGTTTCCAGGATTTCGATCTTCTGTATTAGAGGTAGTTGTCTGATTTGCTCAAAAAGTTCTTGCTGGGTCATGGCGTTCCTCCGCAGTCATCTCTCCCTCTGGCTCGTGCGGCAAGGCATTAGGATTTGCATTCTAAACTTTCGACATCATCAAAACATATCAGACATTATGCAGGCTAAATATTTGGGCTTCAAATAACACTCACCACTTTTCGCCGTAGACTGCGGCTTTGGTTTATCCGTTACTGTTTTGGAGTGAGGGCGTCTGAGACGTTTCACGGCGACGCCAACTGCTAAGTAAGCCCTCGAACGTGTGCAACCAATGTTCGGTTTTTCAGAGTCTCGGGACTGCGCGCTAGAGGCAGCGCCAGAGGCACAGATCAAAGTCAGGTCGGATACGCTCGGAGCAATGGAAGGAGGCCAATCAGTATTTCGTCCCACAATGAGGCAGAGCCGAAAGGCGAGTAGGAGCACGGAAACGATTGACGTCACAAGGGCGTCACGGATCACCGATTCGCTGCACTTCCGCGATCTCGCCGCGAAAAGTCGACAGCATTTGCTGGACCATCGGATCCTGCTCGGCGATTTCTCGCAGTCGCTGTTGCGCCTGGCGTTCGTCGTCTTCTTTCGACAGGGGCAAAGTGTCGTTGCCTTCCTGATCCTTGAGCGCAAACCGCACCCCCATCTCGCGGCCGGTCACTTCCTGGCAGGCTTCGCGAAGAATCTTCACGTTGTCGCTTTTCGCGAGGGTGTCGCGCAGGTGTCTCGAGGCAGGCTCGAATTGAATGTAGAACTCGGTGTCCTCCAGCCGTGTCAGACACGCGCCTTCGAGCGCCGTTACCAGAAACATCTTGCGCCGCTTTTCGAGCGCCGTCTTGATCAAGTCCACTTGTGAAGGCGGTGAATCAACATCAACCGGTGCGGCCGAAGTCGCCGGTGTCTCAGCAATCGGGGGAGCGTCTGGCGTCGAGGTTACAACCGGGCCGGGATCGATCGCCAGCTTGACCGCCGCCGAGGACAACGCGCTGCCCGCAACTGCCGAAGCGGAAGCGACCGCCTTTGGAGTTGAGGTGGTCGAGCTACGCGAGCCGCCACCGGCAGCCGAAGGCGTGCTTGAAGACGTGCTCGACGGAGTGTTTTTCAACGCGGGAGCCTGGCCGGTGCGCAACGATGTTTCCAGCGCCGCGACGCGCTCAATCAGCGCACTGATCGGCTGGAGCCGCCGCATCTCCATCAGCTTTACCAGGCCGACTTCCATCTGATAGCGCGGATGGGTGGCCGTGCGCAGTTTGTTTTCGGTTTCCGCCAGCGAATGAAAGAAGCGAACCAAATCCGATTCAGAAAAGAGAGCGGCCTGGCGATCGAGTTCCTTGCGCTCGCAAACGGCCGACTCCAGCAGTTCGTTACTGCCCGAGACTTTCGCCACCAGCAGATCGCGAAAGTGCGCCAGCAAATCACGGCAAAAGTTGCGCAAGTCATGTCCGCGCATTACCAGATCGTCAATTACCGCCATCGTCTCCGCGGGCTGGTGTTCCGCGATGCCGCGCATGACTCGCGTCAGGACGTCAACGCCGGCGACACCCAGAGCCATCTCGACGTCTTCGAGCTTGATCTGCTCACCGGCAAAGCTGATCACCTGGTCGAAGGCGGACTGTGCATCGCGCATTGAGCCCTCGCCCACGCGAGCGATTTCGCGCAACGCGTCTTCGCCGATCGAAATCTTCTCGGCGCCGGCGATTAGTTTCAGCCGCTCGAGAATTTTGGCGGTCGCGATGGTGCGAAATTCGAACTGCTGGCTGCGCGAAAGAATCGTGTCCGGCACCTTATGTTTTTCGGTAGTTGCCATGATGAAGACGACGCGCGGCGGCGGCTCTTCAATCGTCTTCAGCAGGGCGTTAAAGGAGCTGGTCGACAGCATATGCACTTCGTCGATGATGAAGATCTTAAAACGATCTCGCGCCGGGGCTATGCCAACCGTGCCGATGATCACCTCGCGGACGTTATCGATGCCGGTGTTTGACGCCGCGTCGATCTCCTGCACGTCGATTGAGCGGCTCTCAGTGATCTCGCGGCAGGAGGGGCAGGCATCGGGGTCATCAACTCGGCAAGGTGTCGGCGTGGGAGTTGGAGACTTGTGGCAATTAAGAGCTTTCGCCAGCAGGCGGGCCGTGGTGGTTTTGCCGACTCCGCGCGCGCCTGAGAAAACATAGGCGTGATGCAGACGCTGATGCTCGATGGCATTGCGCAGCGTGCGCGTGATCGGTTCCTGGCCCGTAACCTCTGCGAAGGTTTGCGGACGCCATTTGCGTGCGATTACTTGATAGGACATAGAATTATTGGGCGCTCTGGTTTCGCGCCAACTCGGGTTTCGGATAAGTTTTCAGGAGTCTCCAGGCAATGATCACACTGCCATCAGTATCTTTGCGCGTGACGCGGAAAGCCACCAGCACATCTGAAGTGTCGTAGTTAATCGAACGCAACAAATAGGTCGTTCCCACCGCAACCGGCGATCGTGTCTGATAGCGCCGATCCTCTACGGTGTCTCCAGTCGCAAAGCGCCGATACTCTAAACGGGCCTTGGGCTCCTCACTCGGAGCATTGTAGGCGGCCATGAACTGTGCGCCCGGATGTTCGATACTGACTTGCTCGATCGGCACATCACCCAACGTGGTCAGCATCCCGTAGTCCGCGCCGGCAAAGCCCACCGATAAGTAGCCGGAAGCCAATTCGATGTCCGAGCCATAACCGTACTCATGCGTATGGCGGGAAAATGAATAATAAGCACCACCGCCGTTCAGGGTCAGGCTCTTGTTGTTAGTGCGATCATTGCGGCCGTAAACGTCGCGCGGCAGCAAACGAATCAAGCCAGTGTCCGGTTGCCGAAGAAATTCTGCGTAAGCAGCGCGATCTTCGTCAGCCGGCGCCAGGAATTTCTTTTCCAGAACCGTCAGTTCGGCTCGCTTCGTCTCGATTTGTTTAATCACGTCATCGCGTGACTCGGATTGTGCCACGGCGATGGCTGAGAAAAGCGCCAGCACTATGGGCGCAGCCAATGCGAAATGAATCATTCTCTTCATCTTCCTTGTCCCCCTTCCTGGTATTGATTCCCTGCGGCGCGTTCGTTACTTACCTTGTATCAACTGCGGCGCCGGATACTGCTTCAGCCGTTTCCAGGCGATGATGACGCTGCCGTCTTTGTCTCTTCTGATCACCCTGAACGCGACCAACACATCCGTTCTGTCGTAGGAGATAGACCGCAGCAGATAGGACCAGTTCTCAAAAGCCGGCTGGCGTCTTTGGTAGTTCAATCCGTCCATCGTCACGCCCCCACGAATGCTAAACCGTCGCGCTTCGGCCCGGGCCTGGGATTCCCGCGAAGGGGGCCGGTAGCTTGCCAGGAACTTTGTCCGGGGATCTTTGTCGGATATCTCTGCAAGTGGCACATCCCCAAGCATCGTCAACATCCCGTAATCCGCTCCGGCAAATCCTACGGAAAGCCAGGACTGACTTAGTTCTATGTCTGAACCGTAACCATAGACATGAGTGAAGGCGGCGAACGAGTAGTAGGCGCCGCCACCAGGAATGCTCACCGGGCTTTTTTTGTGAGCGGTGTGGCTATCATAGACCTCACGTGGCAGCAGCCGAATTAGTCCGGTATTCGGCATTTGCAAGAAGGCCGCGAATGCTGTTCGGTCACTCAGCGACGGAGCGAGTAACCCTTTCTTCAAGACGCGCGCTTCTGGAGCTACCGGAGGCTGGTTGCGGCTCACCCCGATCTCGTCTACATATCGCTCTACTTCCGTCTTCATTGGAAGCACCGGCGCCTGGTCGGGCAAATCCTGGGCGAAAGAGATTGTGCTGAGGAGAGAAAAGGTCAGGCTGCCAAATATCAAGGCAATGAATCGTCTCATGTCCGTTCCCCTTTCTTCAGCCAGAGACTTTAGCAGAGTGAACGTTAAGCCGACAATCAGCGCGTCGTGTCCCTTTTGGTTTTATGTAACGCAAGCTGTTAGCTTGCGCGCCCGTTGAATGCCATCCAATGCGCGCAAGCTAACAGCTTGCGTTACAAATCAGGGACATTGTCCTAAAGTTTTGTTGCAAGTCAAACGCGAGGCGGTGCAGTACCCGGACTGTTAAGGAGGGCTCAGACTGCGCACATCAGCCCTCCTTTACAGTCGGGCTACTGCACCGCCTCGCAGGCAAGACAACTTTATTTAGAAAACAAAAAAGGCGGCGGCTCCAGTTTAGGGCCGCCGCTCTTTCGCGTTGAATTGGCCAGACTCCGGACTTGCCCGCAACACACGCTGCCGTTGCTACCGTTGCTCCGTTCCCGGCCTGGCGGGGTTCACAAGGCTAACGTTGTGCGGAGCCCGAAGTCTGATAACTTTTCAAAGATTCAAATTGCAGTCTTGCGATGCGCAAACAATCGCAAGAGCGCAATAATGCCGAGGTGCAACAGCAGATAAGCGATCATTGCAACCACGATGGGCAGCAACAGCGTGTGTCCACCTGCCGCTGTCGGGCTACTTACGATACCACGGAACGGCAAATAAAATGGATTCGTGACCGTGACGATGAATTGCACGAAACCAGCGCTGCTGCGGGCGGCCAAAAGGGCCAGCAGGAATCGCATGCCCAGCAGCGCGTAGATTACATAGAAGATGTAATCAACGATTTGCGAGAGACGCGCCAAACCTCGCGAGCGCTGCACCTCCCTTTCACTGTCGACGACTTCATCGACCGCTCGCGAGCGAAACTGACCGGCTACATCTTCAATCTTGCGGGACTCGCCTGGCGGAGCCGCGCGATTAGCGGTCGCCGCGATCTCTGCCTGCACGTTTCCCTCGATCTCAGACTTTACGCTCTCATGCTGCTGTGCCCGCCTCGATTCTTCGAGGGCCAACTTCTCGTCATCCATTTTTCCTCCCCAAAAAATTATGTGCCGTTAAAGCCGGTACGCATCCGCCGAATGTTTGCGCCTGGGAATTTCCCGGTCGCATTCACTACCTGCAGGAGACGTTTGGCCTCGACCAGAGTCGAGCCGGCGTAAACTGCCATAATTCTATGTTTCGCACTGATGTTCGTATAAAACAGTGTCTCGACATCGGGACACCGGGAGGAGAAAACCTTGTGATCGGGGAATAGGGCCTGGGCCGCCAGCCGCTCACTTTCCGGGACAAAGACCTTACAATCGTTTTCGCTCTGGCCGACGCTCTTCAAGATGATTGCATAGAACAGTTCGGTGTCGTAAATGACCGCATTCTGCGGCACACGAAACGGCAGGTCGTTGGGCTGAAACGTCGCCGTCGACTTGCACGACACCTGGGGGTTTCCGCAGATCGATAAGTGCCGCGCGCTACGCCGCGTTTGCGCAGCAATGTTTGTGGTCAGGCATATCGGCGTCACAGCCGCGAAGCCGACAACCAGCATTAGCGCTACGATTCTTGATTTGATCATTACCATAAAGAGAACGATGAACGATGAACGAAGAAAGCCCGCGATTCCGCGTTCATCGTTCCGCGTTCATCGTTTGCATTTCTGGCGGAGAGGGTGGGATTCGAACCCACGGAACGGTTTCCCGCTCACAGCATTTCCAGTGCTGCCAATTCAGCCACTCTTGCACCTCTCCGAAAAGAGCAACGATGAACGATGAACGCGGAACGATGAATGAAGAAAGGCCGCTATTCCGCGTTCATCTTTCCTACTTCAGCGTTCATCGTTCCTACTTCATCGTTCCTTCCTAACCCCCCATCCCGCGGCGCTGAACCATTTCGTTATACTTATTGATCAGCTTGTCGGGCGATCCTTCAACCATCCAGCCGCCTGATGTTCCCAATTCTCGCTTCTCAAAATCCGAGAACGGTTTCTTGTCCCGAACGCGACGCATCAGCTCCTTGGAGGCAATCAGGAAATTATCGCAACTCGAAACGTAGAAACTACTCAAAGGGCTGTTGGCGGACGCTGCTTTTATGCCTTCTACCGATTTCTCGAAATCGTCGATCAGCGGTTGCAGGTCTTCCACCTTGATTTGCGAAAACTCCGTTCGCTTCACGAACCTGACGATGTTTTTGGATTTCACACCGGTATCCACCAGCATGTACTCGTATTTCTTGGAAGCGTCGCCTCTCAATTCATTCAGCCGTTTATTGGCAACCGAGTCCTCCAACTTATCCACTTCACCGTCGAAACTCTTGTTGGCCTGCTCAAAGCTCTTGAAGGCGGCTAGCAGCGCCGGGTGGGCCGCCCTGCCTTTTTGAAACCCGTCGTCTTTGTAATCCTCATGGTTATAGTAAGGATAGATACCATTGATTTGCACGATCGCCGACTTGAGCGCGGTAGCGTATTGATCGGCGGCGGCTTCGGCGTCGGCAATCGAGGGCTCCATAGCTTTGGCTTTTTTAATAGCGTCAACACAATCCTGGCCATCGCCGTGGATCTCATACAAGCCGTAAACAATGCTCTCTTTCCCGGTGGGACCACTATCCAAATCTCTCAGCCAGGATGCGTAGCGACGATAGCTGCCAATCACGCTGTTGGAGTACTGGTTAATGCATTTCTTAATGTAGAGATTGTTCTTCTCCGTCAGGCCATCGACTGATTTACCCGGCCCATTGTTCGCATTGCTGTTTCTGTCGTTCCCTGTCCGAGTGTAGTTCCGCTTGCCGAGCTGTCGGCAGCCAAGCACAACGGAAAAGAGTAAAAGGGTGCAGATCAAAAAAGTGACTCTTTGCTGTCTGCTGTGCTGATTCATCCGGGTCACCTCTCGAGATTGTGCGTTCATCAGAAACGGCTGTGCGCCGGGAAAGGACAACGATGAACAATGAACGCGGAACGATGAATGAAGAAGGGCCGACTCTTCCGCCTTCATCGCTCCGCGTTCATCGTTCGGCTTCTGGCGGAGAGGGTGGGATTTGAACCCACGGTGGAGTTTCCCCCACTCCGGTTTTCGAGACCGGTGCACTAAGCCACTATGCGACCTCTCCGCAAATCAAGGCAAAAGGAAAAAGTAAAAGGGCAAAAGTGCGGAGCGTTAGCCTTACCTTTTGCCTTTTACCTTTTTACTTTTGCCTTCTGTCTCTAAAGAACTCCTGCATCAACGCGCGACACTCTGGTTCCAACACTCCGGTAGTTATCTCAATTCGATGATTCAGGAAATCCGTATCGCAGATGCGAAACCTGGATTCGACTGCGCCTGCGCGTTCGTCTTTGGCGCCATAGACCAACCGGCGCACACGCGCCTGGATCAGGGCCCCGGCGCACATCGCGCAAGGCTCGATCGTTGAATAAACGACCGCATCGCTCAGGCGATAATTGGTCGCCAGCCGGGCTGCTTCGCGCAACGCGACAATCTCGGCGTGCGCGGTTGGGTCGCAGTCGGTGCGAGTTCGATTTCCGGCGACTGCGAGCAGCCTCTCGCCGCTTACGATGCACGTGCCTATCGGAACTTCGTCGCGAAGTTTTGCGTCGCGGGCGGCATCCAGAGCCTGACGCATCCAGCCGGCATCGATCTCTGATTGCGCACTCTCAAACATCATTGGACTCTCTCGTCGAACGGCCGATTGCCTCACTATAGGGACGCCTCTGAGGGCTGTCAAGCGAGCCCTTTTTGCCGGTAGTGGAGTAAACATCTAGTTAAAAAAGAGGTGAACGGTTTTGAATAGATCGATAGCTTTGCGTACCTTTGCGAAACCCTTAGCGACCTTTGCGTTTAGAGATCTTTTCAACGCAAAGGAGCACAAAGGTATTGCAAAGGTCGCGAAGAAGCCAAGCCGCAAAGCGAATTTAGACACTACACAAATACCCATCGGGCCTATTGGGCTACGAAACCAAACCGCACCACTACCCAGCCGTTGGTATTGCGCTCAAGTTGTGTTGCTACGAATTAAGGAGGGCTCGTACTGCGCACATGAGCCCTCCTTTACAGTCGGGCTACTGCACCGCCTGGTTGGCAATACAACTCTAGGACGCCACCCAATGGTAAGAATCATCGAAGCCACGGGCAAGTGCGTGCTATTATTCTGCTTTGAGATGGAGCGCTTGCCCGTTTTCCTTCCCGGCGAATCCGTCATGCTCAATTGATGACTACCGAACCCTACAAAAGAGGAAGTGGCCCGCTCTCAGTAGAGCGAGGCACCGGCCGGCTGCGCCCAGCCTCGGTGGGTGATCCGACAAGCGAAAAGTCCGCCTCGCCAACTGCGGCCCAGCAGATGCGGCACATGTCTCCGTCCGAATTCAACACCGCGATGATCCACTTTTACCGCGGTGAGATTCAGCGGTCAAACACCTGGCGGAACCGTCTGGATACCACCACGAACTGGGCGGTGTTGACTGCCGGCGCCACGCTCTCGTTTGCTTTCAGTTCGCCGAGCAATCCTCATTTCGTGATTCCGATCAACTCCGTGTTGGTGGCGATCTTTCTGTTAATGGAAGCCCGGCGCTATCGCTACTACGAGATCTGGTCCAGCCGTGTGCGCGTGTTGGAAACCGGCTACTTCGCGCAGATGCTGGCGCCCGACGGCGCGATGCTGGATGAAGCCTGGGCCAAACATCTGGCTGCCGACTTGATCACGCCGCACTTTACGATCAGTGAGCTCGAGGCCGTGGGCCGGCGCTTGCGGAGAAACTATCTCTGGATTTTTGCCTTGTTGGCGCTTAGTTGGAATCTCAAGGTTTACCTGCATCCGGATACGGCCGGGAGTTTTAAGATCTTGATCAATCGGGCAACTGTTGGAGTGGTGCCGGGTTGGTTGGTTTTTGTTGGCGGTTTTGTTTTTAACTCGGCAGTGGCGATCTTTGCGATAGGCACACTGCGTCTGCGCGAGGCGACCGGTGAAGTCCTGCCGCAACATCAGTTCTCATTGCGGCCGTTGCGCACCGTGCGGAAGTGGACGCAGGCCGCGACGACCGGCGCCCGCACGACAGTGCGCGCAAAGCGGGCCCGGCAACGTTTGCGCACCGGAACCGTGACCGGAGAGTTCAAGAAGATCGATATCTCAGAGACCCCGGAGAAACGAGTCGAGAGTCGGGAACGAGTCGAGAGTCGCGAGTCTGGAGTCACGAGTCCGGAGCTGGGACACACGCGGTAAACGAGTCCCGAGTCTGGAGTCGCGAGTCGCGAGTCCGGGCTGCGACAAGACGTTTGACTCTTGAATCGTGCGCTTGAGTCTGAAATCAGAACTCTGGATTCGTGACTTTGGACTCGTGCCTCGTAACTCGCACTTTCAGACTCGGCCCCTCGACTTGCTACAGCGGACTCGCGACTCCAGACTCGCGACTCGCGACTTGCCACAGCGGACTCGCGACTCGCGACTTTTTACCCATGCTTGAACTCGACGGGCAAAGACTAACTCTCCAACAAATTGATGCCGTGGCCAGAGGTCAACAGCAAGTTGCCCTGGCCGAATCTGCACGGGCGCGTGCCGAAGAGGCGCGGCGCGTCGTCGAACGCATCGTGGCCGAGGGCCGCACCGTTTATGGCGTCAACACAGGTTTTGGCAAACTCTCTGACGTTCACATCGATCCTTCGCAACTCCGCGATTTACAACTGAATCTGGTGCGCAGTCATTCCTGCGGTTTGGGCCCGCCGCTATCCGTGCCTGAGGCGCGCGCCCTGGTCTTGTTACGAGCGAACGTACTGGCGCGTGGGTACAGCGGCTGCCGGGCCGCACTGATCGATGCCCTCTGCGCGCTGCTCGAGCGTGGCGTCACTCCTGTAATTCCCGAAAAAGGCTCAGTCGGAGCGAGTGGTGATCTTGCTCCATTGGCGCACCTGGCCTTGGCGCTGATTGGTGAAGGTGAAGCATTTTTCGAAGGGAAACGATTGGCCAGTGCTGAAGCGCTGAAGGTTGCCGGGCTCGAGCCGGTGCAACTGCAGGTCAAGGAAGGGCTGGCGCTATTGAACGGCACCCAGGCCATGGCCGCGGTCGGCGCCCTGGCGCTGCATCGAGCCCAGCGAATTACGCGCCTGGCCGATGTGGCCGGGGCAATGACTCTCGAAGCTTTGCGCGGCACTCCGGTGGCCTTTGACGAACGCATCCATCAGGCGCGGCCGCATCCGGGACAGATTGCGGTGGCCGCGCACCTGCGCGAGTTGCTGCGCGACAGTGCTATCCGCCAATCGCATCTGAACAACGACCCCCGGGTGCAGGACGCCTACAGTCTGCGCTGCATGCCGCAGGTTCATGGCGCGGTGCGCGGTGCGCTCATGCACGCCACTGAGATTGTGGAAATCGAGAGCGGCAGTGCTACTGACAATCCGCTGGTGTTTTCGCAAAGCGGCGAGGTTTTATCGGGCGGAAACTTTCACGGTGCGCCGGTCGCCCTGGCCCTGGATTATGCGGCGATGGCGATAACGGATCTGATGAGCATCAGCGAGCGGCGCATCGATCGGCTGGTGAATCCTGACGCCAACGACGACTTGCCTCCGTTTCTTACTTCCCGGCCGGGCATGTCTTCGGGCTTCATGATGATGCAGGTGACGGCAGTGGCGCTGTTGAACGAAGCCAAGATCCTGGCCCATCCCGCCAGCATCGACAACGTGCCCACCGATGGCGGTAAGGAAGATCACGTTTCGATGGGAATGACCGCCGCAACCAAGCTGCGATCTGTAGTCGACAACGCCGAGCTGGTCACTGCGATTGAGTTGATCAGCGCCGCGGAAGGTTTGCAGTACCACCTCCCCTTGCAACCGGGACGTGGCGTGAGAAAAGCGCATGAGATCGTTCGCGCGCACGTCACGCGTCTTACAAACGATCGTCCCCTGGCGCCAGATATCGAAAGGATTGCAGCGGCGATTCGCGAGGGAGAGTTCGATGCCTGTTGAGACACGTGATCCCGTTAGATTCCTCAGGAAGACGTAAACTTCATTCGGTCTCCGAGATCCCTTTCTCAGCAAAGAACTCTTGGACAAACTCCCTGGCCGGCCTACCACGCTGCGCGTTCATGCTTTCCAGCCCTCGCGTTATTGCTTCGATGGCCTCCATCCTGTCCTTCGCCTCCATCAGTTTCTGGTAGCTCTCAGCGTCCTGCACTACCAGCTCGGCCTTGCCGCTTACCGTCAAGACCACGGGTTCTTTCGTCTTTTTCATTTGGCGCATTAGCTTAGCCGTGTCACGCTTAAAAGTGCTTAGGCTGTGAATATCACGCGTAAGTTTCATAGTCCGTTCCTTGCTGGTGTTTCTAAGGTCCGCCGCAATAATTTTCTTCCAGCCTGCGCAGCAGGCGACAGCATAAAGCCTGGGGCGCAAGCCCCAGGGAGAATCAACCAAAGATGCTCAGCCCGCGAGAACGGGCGACAGCGGCAACCGATATTTGCCGTGTTCCGTGTTCTTAGCAGCCTCAGATGAACTACCTTCGCTGCCGCCCGCGTTCGCGGGCTAACTCATTGTCTATCAACTTCGACCTGGGGTTCCGCTGCGCTTCACCCCAGGCTTTATGCTTGCGCCTGCTCCCGCAGGCTGGTCACATTTTGCTTGCGAGCTCAGAAAACAACACCAAGAGATTCGCACTGAGTCTGCAAAGCGCTGTGTGACACCCCAAAGCTACAAGACGCCAATCGCGCGTCGGTGATTGGCGACGGCGCAAGCTAACAGCTTGCGTTACAAATGGCCGCGAATGACCGTCAGGGAGTAGGAAGGTAACTCAAACGACCTTGTCTCAGGATTTTCGATAACAGTGTGCCGTGGAGAATCCGCTTTGATCGGGTAGGGATCCTCTGCGTTGGTGTTTAGCTGATACTGCGCGCCGGAGAATTGATAGAGGTCAACAGGGCCGTTGAAGCTCGAAGTTATCTTTGTTAATTCATTTCGGAAACTCACTTGCACCTGGTAAGCATGATCTGGATCTTTGTTAATCAGCAGCAGCGACCACAGCCCGTCGGGACGATGCACGGCGTATGCAGTTACCAGTTGCTCGCCCTTGCGATTAGGTACGTTCGCAACCGCCGGATAGAGTTCATGCCAGCCCTCTCCGGGCATCGTCCATTCCTGTGTCAACAGTTGCGCGCCAAAGTAAGTCGCGAAACGGTGTGTGATCTCGCCGTCTTCGTCCATCGAAAAGAGCATGTTCTGACCCGCCGTCCCGCAGGTGTTGTCGTGCAATACCTCCGAAGGTGTGTAGCCGTAGAGGAAAGCCTGATCGCCGCCCATCGTCAGAAATCTGCCGACGATATCGGCATTCAACAATGCGCCTTCGATACTGATTTCCGCGCGCGTGCCAAAAGCGGAGTATCCATACTCGGATATCACCCAGGGAATGCGCTTCGATAAACCTCGCCGCCGCATTTCATTGAGCGCGGCTGTGAGCATGTTAGTCGCGCTCGCCAACTGAGCTGCGACTGGTTGGCAAACGTCGTCGAACGGGTACCACTCAAACGAAAAAAAGGAAAAGTCCTTTGCCCGGCCGCGTGCGCGCAGGTATCGCTGAAACCGTTCGAACCAGGCGCTGTTGCCCAATCGCTCGGCCAGCGGTTCATCGCCCGGTTGAATCTCCTGAAAACTAGGGCCACCGATCTGCAAACTCGGATCGACTGCGTGAATGGCGCTGGCCCATTGAAGGTACAGCGCGCCAAAGTCTTCGGGGCTGGTGTATTGCCCGTCGGGTTCCTCGCCGAGCTCGACGCGATCGAATTTGAAACCACGCGCGTGCAGGTAACGAATCTCGTTCGCGGCATTCTCCGGCGTGTCAAAGAGAATTCCAGTGGGCAAAAGCACGGGCAGATTATTGCTCAAGCCACTGTGAAAGACTCGATCGAACCCCGGTTGTTCGATGCCTTCGTCCAGGTCTTCAAACCGATGCCAGGGATCGGTAGAGGAAACGTGCATGATGGTTTGAGTCTGCCGATCCTTGCCGTGTTGAATCTCGTCGTGAAACTGGCCCTTTGCATCGACTGAGCCGAGATAGATTTCACGCATCGCGAAGCCGAGCTGGTCGCGAATGTCTGTAGTAGGAGCAGGCGCACTTCCCGAAGATTCGGTCATCAGGATGCGAACAAAGCGAGTCTTGATTGGTTTCTCAGCGAGAATCTGTAAGGACGGAGATGCGATTTCGTCTGCGGTACGGAACCGGGAGCGGACCGGAAAATTCCGCCACATCCCCAGCGGGTTCAGCGCAATATCGCTGATGTCATCCAGTTGAGCATACTGAATGCGGTAGCTGGTTGCGTGAGGTTTTCCCCAAAGCAAGCGAGCCGCATTGATCAACTTCGGTTCATTGAATTCAATCACAATCCATTGCGGATGGAGCGCGTTCCTTTCGTGAGTGAAATGCTGGTCGAGGTAAGGATTGCTCTTCCAAAAGCTTCCCGGGTCGCCGTCATCAAGCCGCGAATAACCATCGTTGTTGGCGTTATCTATTGTGCTGCCGCGTCGCGGCAAAACATAGCCATACGATGCGTGAATAGGTTCGGCCGCAGTGCTATCGGAAACCCAATAGCCTTGCCGCCGGCTCGTATCACTCCAGGCGCCCTTTGGGTTCCAGTGCCAGGCATCGATCGCTAATTCAGTACGCAAGCGATAGGTCAAAGATCGCAGGCCGGCCGAAAGCATCGCTGCGATGTTCTCCGGTTGGAGTTGGCGGTCGGCCTCGCCTTTCTCATGGCCATCGATGCCGGCGCCCAGCGCGTGATTGGGAATGAATCGATTAGCGGGATGACCTGGCCTGAAGCTTACAGTTACAGTTTTGACTGGCGATTGAGAAGTGGTCTTGTTCTGCGCCAGAGCGGTAATTGGCTGGCAACTGACGCTTGCGCAGATCAAGCCACAAAGAAAATGAGTCACTCGTCTTTGCGAAAAAACGAATCCTGCTTCGGGGGCAGTCTGGCTCGTCATCTAGTATGGTGACTCTAAAGTTGGCTTAACTTTAATAGGGTGGAATAACAGACGATCCACTAAATGACACGAAACGGAATAACACGAAACGACACGAACAAACTCACTTTTCGTGTGGTTTCGTGGTCCTTCGTGTCACTTCGTGGATCGCACACATGCTCTTTATGATCCTTGCCTGTTCAATAGTTTTTCTGAGACACCGCGCTAGCGTCGTTGGAACTCCGGAGAACCAATTAACATCGTGATTAGTTGGGAGACGTAAGGTGAAGCCGGTGGTGCAGGCCTCTTTGCCGAGCCGTTCAAATAGTTGATGTCGGTCAATGGAGGCGCGGCAGAAACCGGGTTCATCGACGCCTCTTTCGCGACCTTTTCAATCGCCGCCCGAGTTTGTTGGCTCACGTCGCCCAGAAGCAGCGCCGCAGTCAAATGAGCAGCGACATCCTGCGGGCTGTCCGGATTGACCCCTTTCGACAAGCCGGCAATATCGATGCGAGTGCCTTTGATTCTGTTCGTGGCCAGGGCGTTAGAGAAATTGAAGCGCTCGAGCATTGCTCCGGCGGACAGCCATTGTTCGGCGCGATCCGTGTAGCCATCAGGTGTGACGCGCCCAAACAAAGGCTGGCCCATGCGCTTGGTCCAATCGGCAAGGACCGGATCGAGATCCGTCTCCGCGTTCAAGGCGCGCAGCGCCGCGGCTACATATTCGAAAGGCGAGCGGATTTTGGCGCGGTAGGCTGAGGGTGAAAAAAACTCCGGCGCAGTGATCACCGCGCGCAGTGTTTCACGAATCGATCCATCGCTTTTCAAAAACACCTCGGCCGCGCGATCGATAATTGCCTGCGGCGGATCGTCGCTGATAAAGCGCCGCGCGAGTTTGGTCGCGATGAAGTGCGCGGTAGCTGGATGAGTCGCCAGGATGTCCAGCACCCGCTCGCCGTCAGCCAGGCCGCCGGCCGAAATCCTGTGGCCGAGGACGATCTTCTCGCCTTTGTCATGCAGGCCCGGGCGATAGAGAAACAATCCCTGCTCATTCGGTTTTTGAATCGTCCACCCGGTGAAGCAGCGCGCCACCTCAACTACATCATTTTGGGTGTAGCCGCCGTCGACTCCCATGGTATGCAGCTCTAACAACTCACGCGCGTAATTCTCATTCAGGCCGCCGTCGACGCCGGCCGGCTTGTTTTTGCTTGCGGGATAGGGCCGCGCGACGCTCGAACGCCAGTTATCGAGATAGAACAACATCGCCGGTGAGTGCGCAGTCGCGCCCAGCAGATCGCGGAAACGACCCATCGCAAATGGACGAATCGTGTCGCGATCGTAGCTGGTCATCAGATAGCGATCGTCGTCTTTGTTGGCGTAGATGCTGAAGTGGTTTTCCCAAAAGCCCACCATCTGTTCGAACAGTTGGCGTTCGCTGTAAACCGCGCGCAAGAGTGCCGCCCGTTGTAATTCCGTCACCACCATCTGTGGATTTTTCGGCGGCGGTGTTGGTTTGGCTGCAGGTGTGGGCGTGGCCTCTGGTTTCTGAGCACTGTCCGTGGGCTTGGCCATCGCGGCCATCGCCTCGGGAGCTTTCATGCTTTCGCTTGCGGGAAGCGGAGCGATCTTGGCGGCCTCTGGTTTTGCTGCTCCCGGCTTTTGCTCTGCAGCAGCGCCCGCGTTCTCAGCCGGCTTAACCGGAGTCACCGAAGGCACAGGCGTTGGTTTCGGCGGCGTATATTGTTCGATAAGCACCGGAGTCGCGAGGTTCAACGTTGGCAGCTTGCCGAGTCTTGCCTGCAACGCATTGTCGTCAATCGAATCCGGATCGAGTTGCTGCGCAATGAAGGCTTCAACACCCATTGCCTTAACGCGTTCGAAATCTCCTGGCCGGGCGCCAAACGTCAGTCTCGAAAGCAGATGAGCGACGCGCCGATCGTCCGTTAATTGCTCCTGCTTCTGCCTGGCATTCGCTCGGCTGCGCGACACTTGCGCGCCGGCGTTAAAGACAACGACGTGTCCTGCGATCAGGATTGCTGAAAGAGTGATTGCCAGTCCCCGGACGACTGTCTGAAGAGATGAGCTTCGACGCACTAGTCGTAAAATCATTGTCGCACTTCCTTGCTAAAGCTGCTTGCGCACAAACGGGGACGGTGCAGATACATTAACGCAGAGTCAGCCGCCGCGACAAGAAACGGCGCTGCGGGTACTGGTGCAATTTGTTCTTTCATTTACACCGTGGCTTCAGCCCGGTGATCAATTAGACTTCCAATTTGGATAGCCGTTTCAACGGCTTCCGTGCCGCAAGTAGGGAAACCGTTGAAACGGTTCACGATCTCTAAACCCATGGCGATCACCGGGCTGAAGCCACGGTGTGAATGAAAGAATCCGAAGACCACACTGGACCAGTACCGGTTAGAGTTGCTCCTCATTCGCGCCGAAAGTTTCGAGATTTGTGGATACGGCGTTGACGATCATTCTCTTCTCAGTAGCCTGTTAGGTCATGGCGAGGCACTGGCGTCACCAATACTTAAGGTTTAGATTAGAGCACCCTGCTGATCGGAAGATTGAGATTCTATGAGCAAAAGGATCATTCGCGCGCCCCGAGGCGTCAAACTAAACTGCAAAGGCTGGCATCAGGAGGCTGCGCTGCGCTGTCTGATGAACAACCTGGATCCGGACGTGGCTGAGCGCCCGGACGAGCTGGTGGTCTATGGCGGCGCGGGCAAAGCGGCGCGCAACTGGGACTGCTTTGAAGCGATTGTCAGGTCGCTCGAGGAACTGAGCAATGACGAGACGCTGCTGGTCCAATCGGGAAAACCGGTCGGCATTTTTCGCACCCACGAGTACGCGCCGCGAGTGTTGATTGCCAACTCGAATCTGGTCGGCGCCTGGGCCCACTGGGAACATTTCCACGAACTCGAACGCAAAGGCCTGATGATGTACGGCCAGATGACCGCGGGCAGTTGGATCTACATCGGCACCCAGGGCATCGTGCAGGGCACCTTCGAAACTTTTGCGGCGATGGCCGACCGGCATTTCGGCGCCGACCTGAGCGGCAAGCTGATTGTTTCAGGCGGAATGGGCGGCATGGGTGGGGCTCAGCCGTTGGCGGCGACTTTGAATGGCGCGGTTTTTCTAGGCATTGACGTCGACCCTGCGCGCATCGAACGGCGCGTCGTGACCGGCTATTGCGATCGCCTCGCGCGCGGTCTCGACGAAGCGCTGGACATTTGCGCGGAGGCCTGCGAACAGAAACGCGCGGTCTCGGTCGGCCTGGTCGGCAATTGTGCCGAAGTGCTTCCTGAAATCCTGCGTCGCGGAGTCAGCGTCGACTCGCTTACCGATCAAACCAGCGCTCATGATCCTTTGAATGGATATGTGCCTGCGGGTTTGACCTTGGAACAGGCGGATGAATTGCGCCGCTCGAATGCGGACGAGTACATCGAGCGTTCAATGGAATCGATGGCCCGTCACGTCGAAGCGATGCTGGCGCTGAAGCGAGCAGGTGCGGTGACGTTTGATTACGGCAACAACATTCGCAAGATGGCTTTTGATGCCGGGTGTAAGGACGCGTTTGAGATTCCCGGCTTCGTGCCCGAATACATTCGGCCGCTCTTTTGCGAAGGCAAAGGACCGTTTCGCTGGGTCGCGTTGTCAGGAGAGCCGCAGGACATTCGCAGGACTGATGACCTCGCGCTGGAGCTCTTTCCCGAAGATCAGACATTGAATCGCTGGCTGCGGCTGGCGCGTGATCGCGTTCACTTTCAGGGATTGCCGGCGCGTATCTGCTGGCTCGGCTACGGCGAACGCGCCGAGATGGGAGAGGCGATCAACGACCTGGTGCGCCGTGGGGAATTGCAGGCGCCGGTAGCCATCGGCCGAGATCATCTCGACACGGGTTCGGTCGCTTCGCCTTATCGAGAAACCGAAGCCATGAAAGATGGATCGGATGCCGTCGCTGATTGGCCCATCTTGAACGCGCTGCTGAACACCGCGAGCGGGGCCAGTTGGGTTTCGTTTCATCACGGCGGCGGTGTGGGTATCGGCTACAGCTTGCACGCCGGACAAGTGTCAGTCGCTGACGGCACGGCTGACGCTGCGAAACGCCTGAATCGCGTGCTGACAAATGATCCGGGTCTTGGTGTGGCCCGACACGTCGACGCGGGCTATGAAGAGGCGAAAGAGACCGC
>Ga0179594_10000026_pt1 | contig 66951 bp, 55 predicted proteins | sample CZOMad1_1_08_16f_FD_148625 | JGI IMG/M metagenome (GOLD analysis project Ga0179594, IMG submission 148625) | Vadose zone soil fungal communities from Angelo Coast Range Reserve, California, USA - CZOMad1_1_08_16fungal (Illumina Assembly) | ecosystem: Environmental > Terrestrial > Soil > Vadose...
GATCGAAGGTGCCCAGAAACTGACGGTCAGTCTTGGTGGGGAAAAGACCTATCCGGCGAAAGTGATCGGCGGAGATCCGGACACGGATTTGGCAGTCATCAGACTCCTGCAGAAGCCGACTGAACCATTGACTGTGGTCAGTCTGGGTGATTCCGATAAGCTTGCCGTGGGCCAGAAAGTCCTGGCGATCGGCAACCCATTCAGATTGGATCGAACACTGACGACCGGTGTAATCAGCGCCCTGCAACGGCCAATCCGCGCTCCGAATAACCGCTTGATCGAAGGCGCGATTCAAACCGACGCGGCGATCAACCGTGGGAATTCCGGCGGTCCATTGCTTGATTCACATGGAAGGATGATCGGCATCAACTCGCAGATTCTTTCGCCTTCCGGCACATCGGCCGGGCTTGGCTTCGCGATTCCGGTTAATGTCGCCAAACGCATCGTGCCTCAATTGGTAAACTTTGGCTCCGTGCGCCGGCCCAAACTGGGAATCAGCAGTCGCGATGTGGCGGCGTTGAAGGGTCAGTTGGACATTCCAGTTTCGACTGGCGTCCTGATCGTGGAAATGTTGCCCGGCGGCGCGGCCGCCAACGCGGGTTTGCACGGAACGATGCAGACCGAAAACGGGGACTTTGACTTGGGAGACATCATCATCGGCATTGACGGCGAGAAGGTTAATAACACTGATGACCTTTCGCGGGCGATGGACAAGCACCAGATCGGCAATACAGTCAATGTTGAGATCATGCGCAACGGCAAGCGATTGACGTTGCCCGTACGCCTGACTGAGGCTCCGGAAACCAGACGCGCCGGTCAGCGGCGATAGAAGAATGGTGCCGGGGTGCCGGGTTTCAGGTGTCGGGTATCGGGTGTCGGGTATCGCGTGTCAGGTATCGGGTGTCGGAGGTTTCAGATCGTTTAGGTAGGGCACTTGTGCCCCGGCTGCGGAGGCGGACAAGTCCGCCGTCTAAACTGCTGCTCGACACTCGATGCCCGGCACTCGGTTCGTGGTACCTGACACCCTTCCTAGTGAATCAAACAAACCACTTCATCAACCTCGGTTACGGCTGGCTGTGCAAGCATTGCAGTGCAGAAAATGCTGAACATCATGCCAAACCAGACGGTCGCGCTGCTCACGAACGCAAGACTACTACGCCGCGAATGCCCAGTCTCCCATTGGCCCGCTGGACCGACGCCACTCGGCACTCGTTAACCTGTCCGCGCTGTGGAATTGAAGAGACAATCAACAAAGAGTGAGTTGCAGCGCAACTTGTCAAGTTGCGTTCTGGTTTGATTACGAATCATACAATCGCAAGCTAACAACTTGCGTTGCAGTTCAGTCAGAGGAAACCAGCTCTCTCAATTTAGGAATCCTTCGTTCAGGATCCCCAAACTTCGATCGATAGTCCCTGAAGCTCCGTCCAATTACGTCGACCGCTTCGCTCCGGTCATACACATCGGTGATTTCCACGCGGCGCGGGGCCTCACCCGGCAACTGTTTGTAGCTTAGAAAATAATGTTTCAAACGATCCACCAGGCCCCTGGGACAGTCGCCGATGTCCTTGATGTACCCGTAAGCAATGTCGGATTCGAGGATCGCGATTATCTTGTCGTCAGCCTGTTCGCCGTCGATCATGCGCAAGCCGCCAATCGGGCGGGCCCGCAGAAAAAACCCGCCGTGCGCGACAGTCTTTTCCGTCAACACACAGATGTCCATCGGATCGCCGTCGCCCTTAATCCCGGTTAGTCCGGCACGCTGGGCGCATAGCGCGGCTACCTCGTCTCCACAAAACGTCTGCGGAATAAAGCCGTAGAGCGAAGGACACATCGAAGAGAAACGCTGCGGCCGATCGACACGCAAGTGGCCCGACGGCTTGTCCAGTTCGTACTTGACGACGTCGGTGGGCACGATTTCAATGTAGGCGTTGACGGCTTCAGGAGCATCGTCGCCGGGCGACACGCCATGCCACGGATGGGCCTGGAACAGGAGTTTGAAGAGGTTGTGTAGAGCCGCATCGTCTTGTGACATCGTCGTTGCCTCCGTGCTTCGACTCAGTTACGGGCAGTTTCTGGTTGGTGATAGAATCCTAACGCTCGCAAGGATCCGTTTTCAACATTAACAGTCCGACAAACTTTCAGTTTGTCGCTTTCTATTCGAACACCGGACTGTTGCGATAACAACGACAAACTGAAGTTTGTCGGACACGAATGTCGGACACCAATGGCCGCAACCGCAGATACCCTAAACGAACGCGCTCAATCGACCGCAATCTCGCTCCGTTGGATCATCAGCGCGCGCGACGATCTGGTCTGGTTCATCGGCTCGGTCGCCTCCAGTTACGCGCTGCTCCTGCTTTACATAACCGGTATCGTGCCGCTCGTACCCATGGCTGCCGCCTGGGCGATTCTCATCGACGCGCCGCATGTCTTTGGTACTTTCTCACGCACTTACTTTGATCGTGCTGAGCGACAGAATCGCGCCCGGTTGCTTTGGGGCTCGCTCGTGTTCTTTGCTGTCGGACCCGTGTTGGTGTTGGCCGGCGCGGGATTCGTGTTCTTTTTTGTAGCCGCCTTGTGGGCCTATTATCACCTGGTCAAGCAGCACTATGGCTTCATGGTGCTCTACAAAAAGAAGAATGGCGATCTGGCAGCCGTCGATAACGCACTCGATCGCTTGCTGCTGTTGTTTGCTTTCAACTATCCGTTTGTCGCTTTTATCGCGCGCGACCCGGCGGCGATGGCGCGCGTACCTGGTCCTTTACAAGGCGGCGTCAACGGGCTGGCCAGCTTGCTGCTGGCAGCAACCGTGATCCTCGGAGTGATCTGGCTGGGGCGCCAGATTCAGCGCACATTTACGGGGCAACCGCTCAATGTGCCAAAGTATCTTTTGCTCGCTGCCGCGATTCCCATGCACTGGATCGTCTTGCTGACGCCGATGCCCAACAAGCCAATCGCTATCGTGGCGATCCTGACGATTTATCACAACCTGCAATACCAACGTCTGATTTGGTTTCATAACCAGAAATACACCAGGCGAAGCGTTGACACTCAGAGCAGTAGCCCGGCGGTGAGGGAAGACTCAGGCGTCGGCGTCGCGCCTCTGACAAGTCATGCGGGCTTAAGGTCTCGTAAGAAATACGGCGCGGCCGAACTGATCAGCCGCAGGCTTCTTTATTACATCGCCTTCGGTCTCTTGTTCGGCTTGATCTACCAGGGACCACGCCAGTATCTCGGCTACCTCAGTTTGAAACACGGCCAGGGCATCGGCGCCTCTAACGAACAATCGTTGGCAATCCAACTCGGCATCTCGTTTCTCTGGGGGTATGCCTTCATCCACTACTATCTCGATTCAAAGATTTGGCGAGTGCGCCGCGATCCATCGGTGGGCAAGGCGCTGAACATGAATTGAGATGGACCCGTCGAAGCTTGGCTTTCCTGCCAAGTCCAAAGGATCGACAGTCAATAGACTGGTCCGAAAGAGGCTGTGTCAAAACTCACGGTCCATTTTCTGAATAATAACTTTAACGCAAAGAACGCAAAGGAGAACCGCAAAGGAGCGCAAAGTAGAACCCTTTGCGTTCATTGCGAAGAACCTTTGCGTCCTTTGCGTTTCAATTTCGTGGCGCTATGGCACTCAACCGAGTTTGACGGTCTTGAAAGGTGCGGCTCATCGTCATCGCATTAAGAGACGATGGCCTCCTGCAGCGGACTAAAGTAGAGGTCGACGGACTGGCCGCAGTTCGGGCATTTCATTCTGACGCCGGTCAGACGGCGCTCGTCATAAGTGAAGCGCTCGCGAGCGGGCGGCGCATCAGCCTGGTAAGGAAGCTTTCCGCAGCGGCACTTGAACCCGGCCAAAAAGGAGAGAATTTCTTCAGCCGTCTTGACATTGATCGCCGTATCCGGCGTGCTGCCTGGGCTCGCGGGCGGCATTCGTCGCGCACCGGCGTCTGGCGTCCGGCGCATGCGTCTTAGCAAGAACACGACTGCCAAAGCCAGCAAACCCAGAACTGTAAGCAGCCCGATCAAAGCGCCAGAACCAGCGCTTGGCCGGCGACCTGAGCCTACTCTGCCGGGCAGTTGAAAGGCCGCAGCATTCCGCATTTGTTCGAGCGCCTCCATATGCCTCGCCAACTGCTCAACCGGCACATGATCGTCCAGCGCCTTGAGTGAGTATTCAAGCTTGACCCGGTTGCCGTTGCGAGTCTGGTCATAAACAAAGTGCAACGCAGAATCACTAATGCTGCCCGAATTGAGCGGCACGCGCTCAGCCGCAGGCAGCTCGATCTCAGTCGTCTGATGGATCGTGAGCGGGTAAGCGACTGCCAACGGCAAGGAGCGCCTCGAAATTCCCGGCTTGCCGAGTTCGCTGTAGATGCGATCAGCCGTGAACCAGTGCCCCTCGTCTTTCCAAAAATTATCGATGACGTATCGCTCGCTGATCGCAATCGTGTTAGCCGCTTCGTCGTCGTGAACTTCCGGCAAGCCCTCGGCGCGGATTGATTGCATCTCGCCGGCGTAATAATTGAGCGCAGTTTTGCCCAGCTCTTCAAGCGATTCACCCGCCAGCCTCACGCGTATCTCATCGGCGTCGGCGCCGCTGTATGACGTCGTGACCGAATACGTAACCGGGCCACCATAGGTCAGTTTGTAAAACTCCTGGACCGTTGTGCTGCCTGATGAGCTCGATGGTTTCGGAATCTTCTCGAGCGCGGTCGTTCCCTCGCGCACCGCCAGGGCCCTGGCATAAGGCGGATCATAGTAGGAACCGAGTCCGCCCCGTTGCGAGCTAATGGTGGGATCCAGCCAATAGATGCGCCCGCCCAACCTTACCTGCACGATTACGTGATTAAAGGCGAAGGGCGATGGCTGCCAATCGTCGAGAGACTTCCCTATCTTTGCATTCACCAACGCCGGAGCGGCATCGATACCAAGAGAGTTTAGAATCGTGCTGAGCAGAAACGACTTGTCTTTGCAGTCGCCAAAGCGCCTGCTGAAAACGCTGGAGGGTTGGCTCGGCTGATGGGAGTATCGTCCCAACTCGATCCCCAGGTAACGCACCTCATCCTGCACAAATCTGAGAGCCGCAATCAGCCTCTGTTCCGGGGTTTGCCACTGTGATTTCCACGCTTCGATCTTTGCTTCGAGCTGAGGCGGATTCGCTCCCAACACCTTGAACAATGGCAACGCCCACTTTGCGACGTCCTCCCAGGTTTTGAATTCCGTGAGATCGACCGACGGGTAGCGCTCGACCCAACCGGGCGTTGAATCTTCGGACTCGACCGCGGGCGCGTCGAGTCTATCCCACAAGTATTCCGTCTCTTCCCCTGACGTCTGCGCCACCGGTTCCAGAGTCGTATTATGCTTCTTGAGTTCGAGCGCGCGATGTGTGGGGCAAACGATCCGAACAATTAACTTCTGGGTAGCCTGGCTGTTAGCCAGATAGATGCGATCGGCAAAACGTCCTCCGAGCACCGGATTGTCACCGCTGACGGTGTAGGCGTAATCGACCACGTCACCAACACGCAAATCGTTCATGAATACCAAAGCGGCAAGCGTTCCGTTGTAGAGCTGCTGATCCAGCTCGTCTTCCTTTTGGATGGTTTTGATCTCGGATGGCTTGAGCGCGTCGATCGTGCTCTGGCCGCGATAGACGCGAATGGAGCGAATCGTCAGTTGCTGGTAAGACGGCTCGAAATAGAATTTGAGCTGCGACAAGTCATTCAAGCCTGCGGTTGTTTCTATCTTTTGCGCATAGTGATAGTAGCGCTCGGTGCCTTTGTCGCTGACGCGAATCTGATAGTCATCGAGCAGAATCGATGAACTGCCGGTCGCTGAGGCTGCGTGTTTCCCGGTTTCGTTCTTTCGATTGAGGTCGGCAGTGTTTACCTTGACCCAGGACGACGGCGCTTTGACCGAGAAGGACGGCTTCCCCAGAACCACGGTTGCCTGGCCCACACTCAAGAGGCAGCCGGCCACGAACCATGCAGCCCAGCGAAGAGGCAATCTCGTTTGTCGCAATGGCGGTAAACGACTCAAGTTCCTTGAACCTCAAACCATAATTGAGTAGCGACCTCCGTTGCTCGTCTTCTCTGCGTCTACCTCGGCGTTCTCTGCGGCTCGGCGGTGAATCTTGCCGCAAATCACGCTCACCGCGGAGGCGCCGAGCACGCTGAGTTAACGCAGAGGGTTGCAATTAGGCCACTACCCATAATTGGACTGAGCGCGCGACCTTCGTTCATCTCGCAGTCTCGGAGGATAGGCTTAGCCCTTCAGCAACCAGAAACTCGTTCACTACTTCCATAAATCCGATCGGATATTCCTCATGCGGCAAGTGCCCGCAGTTGCGAAAGACGACTAGTCGCGAGCCGGAGATCCGCTGATTGAGATTTTCACCATTTCGCAAAGGCACTTCCCGGTCGTTATCGCCCCAGATAAGCAGTGTTGCCTGCTTAATCAAGTGCGCGTCACGCTCAATTCGCTCCGCGTCCCAGCGCCGAATTGTGCGGATAAGAGCGCGGTGCGTACTGGCCGCGCGCAGTGGCCGGTGTCGCGCCTCAACTCGCCGCTCATCAAGCATCAAAGCGTGCCGGTCATAGACTCGCTTCATGCGTCGCCGCAAGAGGGTTCGTGAACCGATTAGAAACGGTGAGACAACGTCGCCAATTACGGGAAGCCCAAACAAACGCAGGAGTAGATATTTGGTCGGGTCGTTATTCGCTACGGCCCCAACCAGGACTAGATTCCTGACTCGCTTGGGATAGTCAAGTGCGCAGATGGCCGCAACCGCGCCGCCATAAGACGAGCCGATCAGGTTCGCCTGTTCGATCCCCAGTGCCTCTAACAAGCCAACCACCATGCGAGACTGCGACGCGATCGTGTATTCAGCATGACGAGGCTTGCCCGAGTATCCAAAGCCCAGAAGATCCAGCGCGATTGCTCGAAAGCCTGCCTCAGCGAGTCGTAAAAAGACCCTGCTCCAGACCAGCGTGGACGAGCTGAAGCCGTGGATCAGTACAACGGCCGGATCGGTGGGCTTACCGACCTCCTGATAGTGCACGGGCACGCCACCGACCTCGACAAAATGCGAGTGCTCGGCATGAAAGATCAGTTGGCGATTTTGCTTCCAGTCAACATCTCGCGGTCGCGTGAGCAGTCTCGCGGCTACTGCCCCGACGACCAAACCAGATGCACCTGCAAGCCAGTTGCGTGCCTTCATTCAAGTTCCTCACTTTGTGACCGTTCCTGGGACCATTCCTGGGACCGCGGGCGTCCCGCCCGCTCTTCGCTTCCAAGTTGAGTCGTGATCGCTTCCGAGCGAGTGCCTGCGTAACTAATGCGGGCGGGACGCCAGCGGTCCCAGTTTACACTCGCGGGATTCCAGTACAATACCTATTTCTCAGCACCGATGACCACTCGCGGATGCAGCCGCCGACTTGCCCTGGCGAACACGCCGATGGCGATCAACTGCCCGTCTTCACTGCGCATTCTAAGCTGCTGCCCGTCCGGCCAGTCGGCATGTGGCGGTGCAAAATAAACTTCCATCCCGTGGCGTGCTCGGCGCGCGTCATCGCTGCTCAAATTCACCGAAGGCATTCCTGATAACGCCGCATCAGGCGGAATCAGAATCGAAGTCAATTCTCCGGCATCTGCCTTCTCCTGCAACTGCTCGAGAGTTAAGCTCCGGGCAGCCGCGAAGTCACCGGCGCGCGTGCGGCGCAATGCGGCCAGGTGAGCATCGACAGCCAGGCGTTTGCCGAAATCCTCCGCCAGCGTGCGCACATAAGTACCGGCTGAGCAGACGACTCGCACAGCCAGGTCGCACGAACCGTCGCCGTTCTGCGTCAGTAAGTGTTCACCTTCAGGCATGACTTCAAAAGCCGAGATCTTGACGCGTACCGGCTGTCGCTCGATCTCTTCGCCGCGGCGAGCCATTTCGTATAACCTCCGACCCTGATGCTTTTTGGCGGAGTACATCGGCGGCACCTGATCGATTTCGCCTAGCAAAGACGTCATCGCTGATTCGATCGCCTCGGCGCTAAAGGCTCCGTTGATTTGTCCAGTCAACGTTTTTACTGGGACCCCGGGCGTCCCGCCCGCCCCCTCGTCCACTCCCTTATCTCTCACCCATTCGTCCACTCCCTCATCTCTCACAGCCTCGTCCACTCTCTCAGTTCTGACTCCTTCCTCTGGTGCGGGCTGATCGTGCGTCGCTGCCTTGAGCGATGCCGATTCTTCGCTCGCTCGGCCCTGCAGCCGAGTGCCGGTGAGGTCACCTGTATCGGTGGCATAACCGAGTCTGATTACTGCCTCGTATTCTTTCTCGGCGCCGCTGAGAAACTGCGCCAGACGCGTGGCGCGGCCGACCAGAATAGCCAGTACTCCCGTGGCAAACGGATCGAGTGTTCCGGTATGACCGACGCGTCGCTCGTGCAGGATGCGGCGCACTTGGGCTACTACATCGTGCGAGGTCAATCCCGCGGGCTTATCGATGATCAGCACTCCATCCATGTACGCATTGTAGATTGGCGAATCTCAATTGGCGATTAGTAGCGCCTTCGCCCCTTTGCGACTTAGCGTGAAATGCTTTGTATTTGCACGATGGACTCACGCAAAGACCGCAAAGAAACGAAGCCGCACAGGAAAACTAAGACACCACTTGGCGATTGGATAGTGCCTCAGTTTGAATTCTCCGCGGGTTCTCGGCGTTCTCTGCGCCTCGGCGGTGAACGTTTTCTGCACTCTTCTCAACCGCAGCACGCGGAGCTCACGCAGAGAAAAGTCAAACTGAGCCGCTACCTGGCGATTGAACACTATGGGGCCGGGCTCCGTCCTATGCTTAAATATTCACTGAATGCAAAGACGTCGCGCAAAACGACTGCCGGCCGGCGCCGAGCCTGAACCGGCGACACCGCTAACACCCGATCAGATTCGCAGGCGCATATTTGACCATGCCGTGAAACTGCTCGCGGCCAAATCACGCTCAGTCGCCGAGCTGCGCGAACGCCTGCTGGAGCGACGTTATGCGAACAAAGCGATCGTCGAAACCGTGATTGAACGCCTGCGCGAATACGGCTACCTGGACGATCAGCGTTATGCCTTTGGTTATGCGTCTTTGAAAGTGCGTCAGCGACCGGTTGGGCGCGCCCGCCTCGAGCGCGACCTGAAGTTCAAACAGGTCACCAGCGACGTCGCCGCGGAAGCATTGGATCAGGTTTTCGAAGAAACTTCGGAGGCTGAATTGCTGGACCGGGCGCTCGAGAAACGCTTGCGCCTGCGCGGCCAACCAAAAACGCGGGCCGCAGCCAAGAGCCTGTTCGATCACTTGCTGCGGCTGGGATTTCCTTATGAGCTGGTTTCGGAGAAAGTACGGGCCGCTATGCATGTAGAACTAGACGAAGACCAGTCTTAAACCAATATTCAAAAGCACTCCTGCAGTTGTCGGCGCCCTCTCTTTTTCCGCTCTGCAGCCAGCATGGTAAACTTCAGCCGAGAACGATGGAGGTCAAAAATGCGAAAAGTTTTCCTCAACGTGACGGCGTTAGCTCTCACTTTCCTGATTGGCCTTTCAGTGCAGATCATCCGGCCTGTAGGTCAACCTCCTGAATCAGTTGCGCCAGCCGTTTCCGCCGAACAGGTTAGTGCGGATAAATGGCATCGGCTTTACGAAGCGGCCGCAATGACCGGCGATTCAGGACTTTTCCATGGCGTCCACAGTAGGCTGCTATGTGTGAACAACGCGGGCCTCGCCACGGCGTCTCCGGTCGAGCAGAACGCGAGCGCGTGGGACCGCCGGATCAAAGGCGATATGTTTTGCCGGGACAGGAACGGAACACTTCACGAGTTGAATGCGAACCGTGAATACGGCGCGTTTGCCCGTCGCATTGTTGGCACGCACGCCTCGTGGGGGATTCGGAACCTGGCGTTCGTGCGCAGCGTGGGCTCGCCCCAGATGGCCCGGGCGTATGTTTATGACCACCTGCCGCCTTCGGATAAATGAAACCGGCGAGCAATTAGTGCCCAGGATTGTTGAATGACAGGAAACGAAATTCGCGAAAAATTTCTGCAGTACTTCGAACGGCACGGTCACACGCGCGTGCGTTCGTCGCCGCTTCTGCCGGCAAACGATCCGACGTTGCTGTTTGCCAACGCCGGCATGAATCAGTTCAAGGACACGTTCCTGGGCCTGGAAAAGCGTGACTACAAGCGCGCCACGTCGTCGCAAAAGTGCCTGCGCGCGGGCGGCAAGCACAACGATTTGGACGAAGTGGGAAAGACGGCACGGCATCACACGTTCTTTGAGATGCTCGGGAATTTTTCCTTCGGCGATTACTTCAAACGCGACGCGATTCAGTTTGCCTGGGATTTTCTGGTCAACGAACTGAAGCTCGATCCCGAGCGGCTGTGGTTTACGGTTTTTGGCGGTGACGACGAAGTGCCCGCCGACGATGAAGCCGCGCAGTTGTGGGTCGAAGTGGGCGCCAAACCTGAACGCATCCTGCGTTTCGATCGCAAAGACAATTTCTGGCAAATGGCTGAGACGGGACCCTGTGGTCCCAACTCAGAGATCAACTACTACCTCGGCGAACATCCGGAAGATCCGGCGTTTAATCGTGCCGATCTGGTCAATGGACCAGGCGATACGACGATGGAGATCTGGAACCTGGTATTCATGCAGTACAACCGCATTGAGATGGAACCGGGTTCGTACAAACTTGAGCCTCTGCCCAAGCCTTCCGTGGATACAGGCGCGGGACTCGAGCGACTCGCCGTGGTGTTGCAGGGCGTGAAGTCGAACTATGACACGGATTTGATTCGCGACATCGTTGAGTTCATTGCTCGCACTGTAGACCACGTGTATGAACCGCACACTCATGAAGGCTTTGCCATGCGAGTTATTGCAGATCATGCGCGCGCGACAGCCTTCTCCATTGCCGACGGAATCTTACCTGGTAACGAAGGGCGCAACTATGTCCTGCGCAAAATTATGCGTCGAGCCATCTTTCATGGCCGCCGTGCTTTCTTCTGGGAAGAGCCATTCTTCTATAAGGTCACAAACAAGGTCGTCGACTTAATGCGAGAAGCTTATCCGGAGCTTGAAGCATCTCGTGGCTTCATAGAAAAAATGGTAAGGATGGAAGAGCAACGTTTTGGTGCAACGCTCATTGTCGGTTTGCAGAAGCTTGAGGATGCAGTCGACCAAGAGAGCGCTATCTCGGTACTGTTGGATCTCAAGAAAGCAGCGAGGATTTATGATACTTACGGTGTGCCACGAGATCTCATAAGGCAGGCCCTTGAAGATGATTTGCGTCGCTCCTTTGGATTAGACGGCAACATCCTGCCTGAGTACGTTGTAACAGGGCCCGACGGGAAATTTCTGATTGAAGAGGACGGATTCAACACCTTTTTCGATTCAGCGCTGCAGGAGCTGCAACAAACAGGCGCAACGGAAAAGTCTGACGGTAAGACGAAGGCGAACCCCATTCACGCAAACATCGCCGGTCGCATAGCCAAGTCTCAGTTCAGAGGCTATGAAACTACCCGGGTCGATGATGCAAAGATCATCGCCTTGATCAAAGACGATGAAGTGCAGGCTCTAAGTGAAGGCGATGAAGGCGAAGTCGTTCTGGACCGGACTCCGTTCTACGCCGAAAGTGGAGGGCAAGTGGGCGATGTCGGAACTCTTGTCAGTACCGCCTGCGGTAGCGGGCGGGTGATCGCCCCAAACCCAAACGACGACACACCACACCCCCCCGCTACCGCAGGGGGTACTGACGTCTCTGGCGCAGCGGGCTCGGTGATCGCCCACGTGCTTGATACTTACTCTCCGGCTCAGGGTTTGATCGTTCACAAGGTCAAGGTCGAAAAAGGAACTCTGAAAATCGGCGATATTGTTACCGCCGAAGTCGACGTTGCCAAGCGCGACGCCACGCGGCGCAATCACACCGCGACGCACCTGATGCACGCGGCTTTGCGCGAAGTGCTGGGCACGCACGTCAAACAAGCAGGCTCAGTCGTTGCGCCCAGTTACCTGCGCTTTGACTTCACGCACTACCAGCCTTTGACTGCCGCGGAAATCGAAGAGATCGAAAACCTGGTGAACTATCACATCCTGCGCAACACGCCCGTCGAAACTGACGTGATGGCCGTTGAAGAAGCGATGCGCTCGGGCGCCATGGCTCTGTTTGGTGAAAAATACGGAGAGAAAGTGCGCGTCCTTTCTATCAAGGGCGCCGAAGGAATTTTCTCGAAAGAGCTTTGCGGCGGCACGCACGTCCGCGCCACCGGCGACATCGGCGTCTTCAAGATCACCAGCGACGAATCGATCGCGTCAGGCACACGCCGCATTCGCGCGGTCACCGGCGCCGATGCGCTTGCGCGTTTTCAGGAAGACGAGCGTCTGATTGATAAGCTGGCCGGCGACCTGCGCACCACTCGGGTCGAACTGCCGAACCTCGTCGAGCGATTGCAAAGCGAGTTGAAAAAGGCGCGCCGTGAAGCTGACGAGCTGCGTCTGAAAATCGCTACCGGCGCGGCCGGTTCCGGATCCGCAAATGGTGCTGAGGCGCGCGAGGTCTCGGGTGTGCACGTACTCGCGCGCGAGGCGAGTGGCCTTGATGCCGCGGCGATGCGCCAGCTTTCCGATACGCTACTTGCTCGTCTCAAGTCCGGCGTGGTGGTGATTGGCCGCAGCAGCGACGGCAAAGCCTCGCTGATCGTGCGCACCTCAGCCGATTTGTTGAAGCGCGTTCCCGCCGGTCAGGTGATCAAAGAACTGGCGCCCATCATCGGCGGTCGTGGCGGCGGCAAACCCGACATGGCCGAGGGCGGCGGCAACCAGCCTGAGAAATTGAACGAGGCGCTCGAGGCGAGCTACGGCATAGTTGAGCAGTTGCTGAGTAGAGCGGTCTCATTGTGAGCCGAGTCTTCCTGTGCCCTTCATCCAGCACTCGGGGCATAGTTCCCATCCTTACGAGCCTGGCCGGAAGGTCAAACACCCTCCGCACATCCGGTGGCAGAGATACTCAAGCCTCACGAAAACGTAAGTTAACACTTGCTAACACGAATCCCAGGAGCGCACTCAAAGGAATGGGAGCTACTGAGAGAAGAAGGTCAGGTAGCCCCTCGGCCAAAATTCATCGGTTGGTTTTCCATATCAAACTCTCGCCGTGCTTTTGCTCACACGCACTGCATAACTACGCTTCGGGTCCAGGACTGCCGTGTTCGAAAACATTGACCAAGCGCCGCGACCGCAAGTCCAAGCAGCCCGCCCACGGGAAGGGGACCTATGGCGAACGCCAGATACTGAAGTTGATGCGCGCCGGACGGTAGGTCACGAAAAAAGACAACCATAAATAGCGCGGAAGAGATCATGCCGATCGCCGCTCCAAGCAGCAGTCCCACGATCTTCCCGCAACCAGTTCCACCCACTACCAAACCGATCGTCAGTCCCGGCACCAGCCCCCAGGCAGCACCCAGCATCGCCATCAGCATCCAGAGGTTGCTGGTTGGGCCCAGGTAAGATGATGACGTATCGCCGTAGTTAAAGACGAAGGTGAGGCTCCCGAGCAGACCCGCCCCACACAGAGAACCGCCGAGACCGCCGCCGATTGTCACAACAAAAAATCGCAAGACTTTCATTTGACCGCACTCGCGTTTGGCGTTGCCATATCCAGAAACTTTCGCCGGTGCTTCGGCTCAGGCAGCATGCAGGTTTCGTGTTTGCCAAAGACCTTGTATCGATTACGAGCCACCAGGTTGTAGAGGCGATCGCGCAGCCAACGCGGCAGAACCCTTCCCACCGAGGTCAACTTCCAAACTCCGCCGAGCTCGCTGAGCACAAAAAGAATCGCATCCGAACGCGACAGCAAAACCTCGTCCGGCTGATCGTAATCCTTAACCAGATAAACGGTGTCGAGATCGTGTGCGTCCTTTCCGTGTCGATTCAGAATTACTGCCGCGAACTCACTCTGCAGCGAAGCAAACAGCAAACGATCGTGTTTGTCGCGCTTGAGCAAGAACTGCGTCAGGCGATCACACAATCCGCAAACACCATCGTAAAGGAGTATCGGCTTGGACATTGTTTTCATCCTGGGGTCTGCTGCAAACGCACAATACCTTCTCATTCACACCGCGGCTTTAGCCCGGTGGCTGGGGCGAAATCTGTTTCCACTTCGCAACTAACGGTATCGCAACCACCGGGCTAAAGCCACGGTGTGAATTAGAGTTCGAAAAAATCATGGCCGCATCAACCCTCAATTCGTCAACCTGCACGCTTTTTGTCGCTGGGCACCTAAGCGCACTTTCGCAAATCACTGACGCCGAAACCCCCGGGCTCAGGCAGGCCGGCGCGAATCTGCTCTTCGGAAAATCGCCGCGTCGGTTTCAGATCATAGGGAAGTGGGTCGCAAGTCAAAGCAGGCTCCACCACGCCTTCTGAAAGGATGCGCACCTGGGCCCGCGCTACCAGCGGCACCTTCATCGTCAACTCGCAAGCATAGGCCAGCAGGTAGTGAAACCACACCGGCATGGGAACATAGACGGGTTTCTTACCCAGGACTTCGGCCACGCGTTTGACTGCTTCGCTCAAGTAGAGCTGTTCCGGACCAACCACAGCAACGGTTTGGCTAGCCAGACGTCCGTGCACCAGACTGGCGCGCAAGACATTAACCAGATCTTCAATGGCCAACGGCTGAACCTGTTTCTCGTGCAAGCCAACCAGGGCAAAGAGCGGAAACGTGTGCAGCGCGCGACTGAGGTGGTCCAACATGTGGTCACCCAAGCCGTAAACCACTCCGGCGCGGATAATCGTGTAATCCAGACCCGACTCGCGCACAATCCTTTCCGCCAACCACTTTGATTCGTGATAAGCCGAGCCGCAGTTGGGCCGGGCGCGCAGAAAACTCATCAGCGCAATCCGTTTGACTCCCGCTGCTCTGGCCGCCTCGACGACGTGTTTGGTCGCTTCGACGTGCACCCGCCGGAAAGTCTGCTTGCCGATCTCACGATTGATGCCCGCGCAGTGCGCAACCGCGTCGCAGCCGGTAAACGCCTTCGCTAAAGCCGCGGGATCAGTGAGATCATTAACGACAATGGTCGCGCGAGCCGAAGCCCGGACAGCTTCCTCGGAACGACTCGTTCGCGCAATCAATACCACCTGATGACCGTCGCCAAGCAACCGCTCAGCCAGATGCCGGCCAATAAATCCTGCGACACCCGTGATTGCGACTCTCATTTCTGTTGCCACCTTTCATCGAACAATTCGCTCTAGTTTCGCAAGCAATGGAAAAGATGTGAATAGACCCAACTGCTGAATAACAATTGTTTCTTTCTTGCGCGCCAATATCGCTGCCGGTATTCCAATCTCAATCCCGATGATGAGCGAAAACACAAGCACCGCCAGAGAGTCTCGGCGAGACCAGGAATTGTCGTGCTGCGTCAGGTAGATAGAGCCGGCACACAGCAAAGTGGCGAAACTCGCGCCAATCACTATTCGCTTTATCAGACCGCTGTCGTGACGGCTCTTTCGCGAGAGTAACCAAAGTAGTCCGCCGATCAATGCACCCACACTTGCGGGAATCAGCAGCAGCAGAGCGAGTACGAGCAGGGCTTCAGGCTCGGGATACGCAGCGAGCACAAAGGCCGACCACAGCAATTGAAGCAACGCCCCACCCAGTGCGCCCCGCAATAGAAAACGAGCTAATTCCTTCATTTTCCGCCTCCCGGAATGGCTGAATACTGAACCGTTCAAATCAGCGGAGCGTCTATGGCTCCCTCGTCTCCGTCGCAGCCTCGCGCAGTTCTTCAATTAGCCGCAACGCGCGCTTGCGCACTGGCCGCATCAGGGGATTGCTGGCCAGCGAGATCAGTCTGTCGAGCAGATCAACCGTCAAATCGATCAGCCGGTAAGTGCGAGCCTGCTGTAGCGAAGCATCGTGAATCCAGAAAAGCACGACCCCCATGTGATACATCCAAAGCAGGTACGGCAACTCAGCCTTCAGATCCTTTGGTATCCGCACATTTGCGTGCTCGACCAAATCTGCAAAGACCGCGATGCTCTCACTGCGCACGGGATCGGATTGATCCGCGAAAGGGTTCAGAGGGCTCTGTGGATTGGCGGCGGTTTTGAAGAGCACGCCCGCAAACTCGTGATAAGGCTCAAGCGTGGAAATCTTGAGCCGCATCACTGTCAGCAGGCGCGCCTTCAAATTCGTTTCCGCCGGTCGGGCACTGAGCGCCGCCACGTGTTGCTCGTGCGTGCGGTGGTAAAACGCCTGAATCAGATGTTCCTTCGATCCGAAATAGTAGTAAGCGTTCCCCAAACTGACTCCCGCCTTTTTGGCGATGGCCCGCATGGTTGTCTCTTCATAGCCACGCTCGTGAAAGATCTGCAAAGCCGCGTCGAGAATGAGCGTCTTGGTCTGCTCGCCCTTCTGCGTCTTGGTTGGTTTTTGGTTTCCGGCTGCACTCATCTCTTCGCCTCGCTTTTATTTGACCAGGCCGGCCACCCGGCTGATCTGGTATCGATTCTGCGAGATTACTGATACCACTCTGCGCGTCGTCGGCAAAAGCTCGGGCGTCGAAAGCCGGTAGGCCCACTCGCGATACTGAGCCAGGGCCCAAAGCACCATCAGCCAGGCTTTCGGACCCATGTAGACCGCTCCTGCATCACCCACGACGGTCAGATCTTTAGCCGTCAGATCGTGGTCCAGATGTGGAAAACGCCGCCGCGCTTCTTCCGACTTGCAGGGCACGAAAACCAGCTCCACCAATTTCTGCTGCTGGGCCAGCCATTCGTGCGCGCGCCGGCATAATCCACAGGTGGGATCGTAGAGCACCGTTAGCCTGGACATGGCCTCAGGCCTCCTGCACCCGCGTAAAGCCGTCGGGCGGAACCGGCGGCGGACCATTGACCAGACTGGCGCGGCGGCGCATGCGGCTGAAGATGAACAGGTTGAAGAAATGCATCCCACCCAGCACCAACAACACCATGCCGACCTTCCACGATAACGCTTCGATACTTTCCTGAGCGGTGGTCACCGCATAGCCAAGCTTGAGGGCCAGGCTGACGTAGCCAAAGTTGATCAGATAGAAACCCACCACCAACAGATGATTGACCGAGTCGGCCAGCGGCTCGTTGCCGTGAAAGACGTCGACCAGAAAGACCCTGCCGTTCTTGTGCAGCGTGCGGGCCACCCAAATGGTCAGCGCGATACTAATCGCCAGGTAAATCAGGTAAGTGTAAGTTCCGGTGTTCATGAGCGTCCTCCTTTTGAACTTGAACACGTTCAATTTCTACAAACGAGAGACTACGCCTGGATGTTCCGGCTGTCAAGAAGTTTTTTGAACGTGTTCAGGAAAGAGGGTTGAGGAGCGATCTGCGAATAAAAGCGGCCGCAGTTACGGGGACCGAGGGCGTCCCGCCCGCTGCCTTGCTGCCAGCGACCGGCTCCGAGGTAAATCGAATTTCCAGGTAAATTGAATGTCGGCCAACTCAGCGGGCGGGACGCCCGCGGTCCCAGCCAGAGCCGGCTTTATTTTGTGCGGTACTTTTGCCGCGCGCGCACAGCGACGTCGGGGCGATCGACTTTCACTTTCAGGGTGCGCAGATTGCCGTTTTGCGCTTCTTCTGCCGGATAGAATCCCAGCCGATACTGATAGCGTAGTTCTTTGGCAATCAGGTCGAAGGCGTTTCTCAGGTCGGTTGCTTTGCCGCTGAAAAAATGCCCGCCGGTAACGTCTGAGAGTTTGGTCAGAAAAGCGACCGCCGCGGCAGTGCGTTCTTTCTGTTGCGGTGTCTTTCGTTCAGTGCGTCCGAAGATGCCGCGCAGTCGCGGAAAGAATCCCCCACTCGCTGTGCCCAGAAAGGATTCGTAGTAGATCGGATAGATCATGGCATCGCTTTCCGATTCGTAAGCGAGCAGTTCTTTGGCGCCCGTCTGGCTGCCGCCGTCTTCGCCGTCGGTCAGCAGGATGATCGCCTTGCGTCCGTTAATCGGCTGCAGGATGGCTTTGCTGGTTTCCAGTACTGCGTCATGGAGCAGGGTGCCGAAATATTTAGAGACGCTCGTGCGTTTGATCGCTGCCTCCAACACCCGCTGGTCGTTGGTCAAAGGGCTGAGACGCTGAATCTCTTTGTCAAAGCTGACGATCATCGCCCGGTCCTTCGGGCGCAGCGCCTTGAGGAAATCCCTGGCCGCACTCCTGATGTCATCCAAAACCCCCCTGGTGCTGCGACTGGTATCAAGCAAGAGCACGACGTTGAGCGGCTCTTCGGCAGCGTCGAAGAAAGAGATCTTCTGTTCGACGTCGTTGTCATAAAGCTTGAAGTCACGCGCCTTCAGGTTTGGGATGTAGTGACCGGAACGATCGCTGACGATTACCGGTACGCTCACCAGCCGCGTTTCGATTACCAGTTTCTCGATTGGTTCCTGCTGGGCCGAAACCCGAGTAAAGGGAAGAGACACGAGTACCAAGGCCGCCGCCGCCGCGAGTAAACGCACTCGCCGCGAGCGAACGAGACTTGCCGCGCGAAAACGCGGCACAGCTTCAGTTTCAAATTGGCCGAATCCTTCAGCTCCGAAGGACCGACAATCAATAGCCCCGTCCGTGAGGGCGGGGTCGACGAGATGTATGGTTGCCGGAGCGCCGCAGGTGCGGCACGAGTTGTGTCGGCCCTTCGGGCCTCTGAGGAATAGGGACCTACGGATCTCCGCCCTCACGGACGGGGCTATTGATTGTCGGTCCTTCGAACCTGGGACCAAAATGAACCAAGATGCAAAACCCGTTCGGGGCCTGCGTGTTCGAGTATTACAGTCTTCCTTCGTCAGCATTGATTGTTGTCCGGGAATTCTGGGGGGTGCGTTACGATAACGGGTAATTGAACAGGGCGCAAAGGAGTAGCATAGACTTTAGTCTGTGTGTCTTGGGAACGAACCACATACACAGACTGAAGTCGATGCTACTCCCTTTGCGTTAAGGTTATTCAGAAGTCGACTCCTAAATATTTAGTTGACATTTTTCCGCACCGAGCCTATTCTCCTAAAACCTTAGGAGATAGTCGTCGATGGTCAAAAGAAAAACCGAACACTTGACGCCTCTAGAGTTGGAGATCATGCACGTGTTGTGGGAGTTGGGTCCGGCCAATGTACAGACTGTGCAACAGAAGCTGGACCGCGAGCTCGCCTACACCACCGTGCAGACGATGCTCAACATTCTGCATCGCAAGGGTAAGGTAAAGCGGACCCTGAAGGAGCGTGCGTATTTCTACAAGCCTGCGGTCAGCCGCCGCCAAATAGCCAGCCTGCATGTGGGTGACATGGTCGAGCGCTTGTTCGGCGGCTCTGCGGAAAGTTTGGTGATGAGCCTGTTGGAAACCAGGCATTTGACCCCGGCGAAACTGGCGCGCCTGAACAAGCTGTTGGCGCAAAACCAGGAGAAAAGCGATGAGAGTAAGTAGCCAACTCCTTTTGACCTTTCTGTTGAATGCCTGCTGGCAGATCGTTTTCCTGGCGGCGGCTGTCGCCCTGGGCGCGCGCGTGTTGCGGGAAAGCACGATGCGCTTTCAGCATTTGCTTTGGGTGTCGGCGCTCCTCTTAGTGTTTTGCCTGCCGCTCGTGACCACAGTGTTCGTTTCGCGTAACACGATTTTCTCGACAGCGGCGCCAATGGCGGAAGGGTCGGAACTAAGTCTTCCCGTGGCGATTAGCCTGTCGCAATCTGCCGGCTCTTTGGCAACCGATCTCGCAGTGCCGGAAACGCACAGCGGCATTCAAATCCGTGGAAAACTCGCTGCGGTCATACTCTCGTTGTACTTTCTGTTTCTGACTTATCGGAGCGTCAGACTCTGCAGGGCCTGGCAAAGAACTCGGCGGATCAGGAACAGTGCCCGGGTAGTAGAGCCGAGCGAAAACCTGCAGCGGATCATTGAAAGATGCCAGAGCGCTTTTCAGATCGATCAAGTTGCCCTGCTCTCTTCAAACGCCGTGCCGGTACCGATAACCGTAGGCATCAGGCGCCCGCTCGTGATTCTCCCTGAGCGATTGTTGAGCGAAGCCGACGATGAATTGCTGACCTCGGCCATCGGTCATGAGATGGTCCATGTCGGGCGGCGCGACTATTTGCTGAACCTGCTTTACGAACTTATTTATCTGCCGCTCTCGTTTCATCCGGCAGCGGCACTCGTCCGCCGTCGAATCAATCAGACGCGAGAACTGAGCTGCGACGAACAGGTGGCCGACAGGCTTTTGCAGGCCGACGTTTACGCTCGTTCGCTCGTGCGCCTGGCCGGTACCGCGCCACCGCTCGGCAATCTGGCCCCAACGATAACCGTAGGCATCGCTGATGCCGATATCCTGGAGGTAAGAATCATGTCGCTAATGAATAGATCAAAAGGCAGTGGGCGCGGGAAGACGTTGTTGTTCATCGCGGTGGCCGTAATCCTGGCGGTGCCCTGTGTGGCCGCCGCGGCTTTCACTTTTCAGTTCGACGTAACGCAGCAAGATCCAGTTTTAGCCGGGCTGCAGGAAACGTCCGGCGGCTTATCGGCGCCGGGAGAGAAGCGAGCGAAGCTCGTCTACCACACCGAGCCGGCATATACAGCCGACGAGAGAGAGAAAAAGATCGATGCGAGTGGTTTCAGCATGAATTCCGCGCAACAGGAAAAGCGCGCCCAGGAAGAACGCGAACTAAAGGAGCGGGCCGAGCGGGATCCGGAATTCCGCGAGAAGCTGGAACAGCGCGCGCGCGAAGAGCGAGAGCTGAAGGAGCGTGCGGAACGTGAAGATCAGGAGCTCCGCGAGCGAATTGAGAAAGAAACGAATGCGGAAATGCGCCTCAAGCTGGAGGCTTTACTGGTCCGCAGACTGGCCGAGCGCCAAAGAGGAGCTGAGACGGTTGGCGGTTACTCGATGGATCGAGAGTTCCATGGCGCCGACGTGGCGGCGGCGAAATGGGCGAAGGTCAGAATGGAGCAGGCAATTCAGATCGCTACCAGTCAGAATCCCGGCACCGTGCTGCAGTGCCGCCTGATCGGTGAACGCGAAGACCGGGTCTTCTATCATGTGGTGATCCTCTCTGGCAGTGACGAGCATCCGGTCACCACACATGTGATCGTCAACGCGATTAACGGCGTCATCGTGAAAACTGAGCCCGGCCAAGCGGCGATTCAGGGCGGCACGCTAAATGGCAAGGCTGTGAGCCTGCCGAATCCTGAATATCCGGAAATCGCCAGGAACGTTGGAGCAAGCGGTTCCGTCTCTGTTGAAGTGATTATCGACGAGTCCGGAAACGTGATTAGCGCCAAAGCAATTTCCGGACATCCGCTCTTGATGGCGGCGTCCGTCAAGGCGGCGCGCGCTGCCCAGTTCTCACCCACCAGGTTGAGCGGTGAGCCAGTGAAGGTCAAAGGCGTGCTCACTTACAATTTTGTGGCGAACTGATCCGGTTTGGGGGAAGCGAAAATCCGGCTTTACTGGGACCGCGGGCGTCCCGCCCGCATTAGTTGTTAGCAGGTTCAATTTTAAGAGGACCAGTCTCCTGAAGTGACTCTTAGTCGGTTCTTCAAAGTTGAGCGTAGCTGCAGCCTGATGCGGGCGGGACGCCCGCGGTCCCAGTACTACGGTCCCAGTACAACGGTCCCGCTAATTCATTCCACGGCTGTCTACTGGTCTTTCCACTCGGGAATTCGCCCTGGTGTCCAGGGCGCTCCTGCCGCCTCCATCTCTTTCTCCAACCTTGCCAAATCGCCTTCGATCAGTTGGCGCAGTTGGGCCAAAACGGTTTGAAAATCCTCCGCCGCTACCGCATATTGGACCAACTGCGTTTGCGTCGGGCGCGCGGTTGAGGTGCGTTGCGCGCCGGCGATGTAGCCCACCCGCTCACCGATCGAAGGCGGAGTATTCATATTCCTTTGCCGTGCGGCATTGTCTCCGCGCAAGGCCCGCAGAACTTCGTTGGTTCGCTTGTCGAGTGCCGACGCGTCATCCAATAACTTCGCCGGCGCCGAGGGGGTCTCAAGCAGCGCTCGCCTAATTTGTGCTAGCCGCGGCTTGAGCGCGTTGGCTGCGTCACCGGCGCCGCTCACCGCTCGCTGCAAACGCGCGGTCTTTTGCTGAAACTCAACCAGCGCCGAGCGATCTGCGGGTGACATGCCGTCCTGGCCTTCGACGACGACCTGAAATTCCTGTGACTGGCCCAAAGGCGTGACCACACCATCGACCCTTCGGGCAAACGAAACCTTGTAGGCGCCGGGCATCACCAACGGGCCTGCTGGTCCATCATTAAAAGGATCTTCCGTTTCCGGGTTGGGTGGCGGCGCAAGGGTTGGCGCCGGATAACGCAAGTCCCACGAGACGCGCTGCATGCCGGCGGTGATTGGTCCGGTCAGCCGGCGCACCACGCGGCCGCTGGCATCGGTAATCGTGAAGATAACAGCCGGCGCTTCTTCCTCTTCTTCAGCGCGCAGGTCATTAGCGCTGGGCCAGGCGGGCGCCGCACCTTTCTTCTGCGTTTCCTTTTCTGCTTCCTGCCGTTTCTCTTTGCGGGTCTTAAGGGCGTCTTTCAGATAGTAAGTAAAGGTCGTTCCGTAAGGCGGATTCTCGGCTGTGTAAAATGATTCCCCCTGAAAATTCTTGCCTCGTCCGCCCAAAGGTTGCGAGGGGATGTACAGCAACGCATCTTTGTTGGGAAACAGTACCGCGTCCTGCTTGAGCATCTCGGCGGTCAGCCAACGGAGCGGTGTATAGTTGTCCAAAATGTAAATGCCGCGGCCGAACGTACCGACCACCAGATCGTTTTCACGCTTTTGAATAGCGAGATCACGCACTGCAATCGTAGGCATGCCGCCTTTCAGTTGCACCCACTTTTGTCCGCCGTCAATGGAAAAGAAAAGACCGAATTCGGTGCCGACAAAAAGCAGCTTGGGATTTACGTAATCTTCGGCGATGGCTAGCACTGGACCATTTGGCGACAAGTTATTCTGGATGGCGATCCAGGTGCGCCCGGCGTCAGTACTCTTTAACAGATAAGGTTTGAAGTCTGCGTTCTGATGATTGTCAAACGCCGCATAGACAGTGTTCGCATCGTGGTTGGAAGCAAGCAAGCGACTGACATAGGCCAGTTCGGCGATCCCGGGAAACTTATCGAGCTTGCGCCAGTTTTTGCCGCCATCTTCAGTGATCTGGATCAGGCCGTCATCCGTGCCGACGTAGATCAGCCCTTCTTTCTTCGGTGACTCAGCCAGCGCCGAAGCGTTGCCATAAAACGCAGTCGACTGATTCTTGGCCACCGCATCGATGCCCCAAACCTTGCCCATTACCGGAAGCTTGTCGCGATCCAGGCCGCGCGAAAGCTGCCCGCTGATCAGTTGCCAGCTCTCGCCGCGATCGTCGCTGCGATAAAGTTTGTCGGCTGCAGCATAGAGACGCGTGTGCGAGTGGGGACTGATGATGAAAGGCGAGTCCCAATTCCAGCGCAGCGGATCTTCGTTGCGAATCGTCTGCGGGGAAATGCTCAGGCGTTCGCCCGTGCGCTTATCAAAACGAGAAAGATACCCGTTTTGTAGAGAACTGTAGATGGTATTCGGATCCTCCGGATCCGCTTGCGAGCGAAAACCATCACCCCCGAGTGTGACAAACCAATCGCCATTGGTAATGCCCGAAGCGCTGCGCGTACGCGATGGACCGCCAAAACTAAAGTTGTCCTGCGCCCCGCCATAGACGTTGTAGAACGGCGCGGCATTGTCGGTCGTCACATCATAGAACTGTGTGATTGGCAGATTGCGTTTGAACTCCCAGTTCGCGCCTCGGTCATGACTTTCGTAAAGCCCGCCGTCACAACCAACCAGATAGTGATCGGTGTCGTTGGGATTAATCCAAATTTCGTGGTTATCGACGTGCTTTGATTTTTCGCCGAGTCGCCTCAAGGTCCGCCCGCCATCATCTGAGACCATCAGGAAAACACTCATCACGTATACGCGATCGACGTCTTTTGGATCCGCCACAATGTGCGAGTAGTACATTGCGCCCTGGTCAAACTCATTTCGTCTTTCCCAACTGCCGCCGCGATCGCTCGAGCGAAAAATGCCGCCTTTGCGATCGGCTGCCTCGATAGTGGCGTAAACGACGTTCGTATCAACCGGAGAGATTGCCAGCCCGATGCGGCCCAACTCGACCGTCGGCAAACCCAGCTTGAGCTTGTTCCAGGTGGCTCCGGCGTCGGTTGATTTGTAGATGGCGCTTTCCGGCCCGCCGTCAATCAGGGTCCACATGTGACGGCGGCGTTGATAAGCGCTGGCATAGATCGTTTCGGGATGCTGCGGATCTACAGCGACATCACTGACGCCGGTATGTTCGCTGATATTGAGAATATTCTTCCAGGTCTTGCCGCCGTCTGTTGTCTTGAACAGTCCGCGGTCACCGCCTGGACCCCACAGCGGTCCCTGCGCGGCGACGTAGACGATGTTTGAATCCTTCGGGTCGACGGCGATCTTTCCGATGTGTTCCGAAGTTTTCAGCCCCACGTTTTTCCAGCTCTTGCCGCCGTCTTCGGAAAGGTACAAACCATTTCCGTATGACACGCTGCGCTGGCTGTTGTTTTCTCCGGTGCCCACCCAGACGGTCAACGGGTTCCTGGGATCGAGCGCAATCGCGCCGATCGAAAAAGATCCTTCATTATCAAATACCGGCGTCCAGGTCGTGCCGTTGTTGATTGTCTTCCAGACACCGCCCGAAGCCGCAGCCACAAAATAACGCGCCGCGTTGTTCGGATCCACGGCAATTCCGGAGATGCGGCCGGAAGTGAACGCCGGGCCGATTGAGCGCAATTTCAGTCCGTTGAAGGTCGGCGCCGACATCGGATCCTTGGGCTTTTCCTCTTCGGGTTTTTTCTCGTCCTGCTTTTGCTCTGTGGACTTAGCCGCCTCAGGAGTTGGTTGCGTCGTCTCAGGCTTTTGCTGAGTTTTCTGTTTCGGTTTTTCCGGCGCTTTCTGCTCCTGCGCCCCGGCTGAAATCGAAGCCGCCAATAACAACGGAATGAATAGGAAGCAAATGAATGCAACTGAGTTCCGGATCGAGGTTGCGTAGCGACGCATGATCATTAGTCTCCTTTGCTGCGGATGCGGGGATTCGTTGAAAGTGTTGCTCGCTGCAAACGGCACTACTATCGTTCGCCGGAGGCAGATTCCGAGGACAGCGGGGCGACGCACGCCGGCTCTGCGAAGCAGCCGAAGCCGCACATCAATCAAGAAGGCCGGCGGATAAAATCACTTTGTTTCGGATATCAAGAACAATAGAAACCAGTTGGCGAGTAAAACTACCACTAGAATACGGGCACGGTAAAGCTTGATGCCGATGGGTAGTGATCATCTTGGATGAATTTGCCAGCAGTTCACAATCAGAGAATCATGATCGCCAATAACTCCGGTCTTTCAGTAACAATCGAATCTCGGAAGCAGTAATCTCTGAACCAGTCGATCATCGTGCTTGCTATCAAACCGCAACCGCGTTGCGGTTAGAAGCGAATAAGTGGACTCCGCTAACGGTGAAAAGGCCGTCTGCTGCCAGCTAAGAGATCGTCTGGCCGCCTACTCTACGAAAACAGTTTGTGTCATACTTTTCCAGCTTCACGGTTACGCCGGCCTACTGAGTTGAAAAGCTGAGAGTCGCGCTCGCAGTAAGGGAGAAGTGGTATGTGGTTCGTTAACCGTTTCTCGAAAAGCAAAACGTCATTCGTGTCGCTGTCGCTGTTCCTGATCATCGCAGTCTGGCTCTGTCTGCCGGCAGCGTTTGTGCAAGTGTCCAAAGGCACCAGTGCGCCCGGTAGCGCTCCCGCAAGAACCTTGACGTTGAGAAGCCCAAAACCCTCGACGACTGACAGCAACTTTGATACGCCGACCTTTCACGGAGATCGCCAGCGCGTCGGCTGGAACCAATTCGAAGCTGTCTTAACTCCCGCCAAAGTCGCGAGCGCTGATTTTGGCCCGCTGTGGAACTCACCAGTCTTTGACTCAGTCACAATCAACTCACAGACCTACGCGCCGCATCTGTTCGCCACGCCGCTGTATTTGGACAGCGTGACGCTGTCCGGAGGTGCATTTTCCGGCTTGCAATGCAGTGTGGTCTTTGCCGCAACCACCAATGGATTTGTTTACGCGGTCAATGCGTTTGCTGTCGGAGGAGTACCCGCCGGCACGATCCTCTGGAGCAAACAGTTGGGCACTCCGGCCATCGTGCCTGCTCTTGACGGGGGCCTTCCGCTCGGCATCCTGAGCACGCCGGTGATTGCTCGTCACCTCTCGCCGCCGCGGATTTATGTTGCCTCGATGGATGCCGTCGCCGGCTGGCAGGTTTTTGCGGTCGATATTACCAACGGCCAGATACTGCCGGGCTGGCCGGTTCAGATCAACGATGCCGTCCTCGGCCCGGTCAATCAAAATGGTCCGGCCAAGTTTCAAGCCGCGACGACGATGTCACAACGTGGTTCGTTGAATATGAGCCTGGATGGCGGCTTGGTGTATGTGGCGTTCGGTTCGTATTTCGATGGCGGAGTGGGTTGGTTGGCGGCGATCGATACCGTTCATCCAGGAGTGGTGAGCGCGTTTGCGGCCGCACCTTCGATGAACGCGATTGGTAACGGAGGAATGTGGGCTGCTGCCGGTCCGGCCATCGATTTGAACGGTCGTGTCTATCTCACCACCGGCAACAGTCCTGCCGGCTCTGACACTCTGTCACATGTGTGGGGCAGTTCACTCCTCGTCTGGAGTCCGCTTTCGACACTGACACTGGCGGGAACATATTCGACTTTTAATTACTGCAACCTGGATCAAAGTGACATCGATCTTTCAGGCAGCGCACCGATTATCATCCCCGACCTTGATCCGGCGACGACCAGCACACCGCACCTGGTAACTTTTGGCGGTAAGCAGGGAAACGTCTATTTGATCGACAGCGATCATCTGCCGGGAGGAGTGATCCAGCGCCCAACTTGCACTATTGATTCGTCGCTGGATCAATCGCTCCTGTCTCCGGACTTCCAGCCCCAGTTTCTGGCGCGCGGACCGCTCAATGTTTTTGGTCCATATTCAGAAAGTGTCGGTCTCGGCGATCGCGCAAAGATGCGCAGCACTCCAGCCTATTTTCGCGCCGCAGATGGCACGAACTACTTGTTTGTCTCCGGCTCGACGAAAGCCGATGTCAATTCTCCGGTCTCAGTCCCGCCCTGCCTGGCCAGGCTCCGGATTGTAACCTCGCCGGGCTCGCCCGCCTTCCTGCGGCTGGACGTCGCCGAGAATAGCCTGATCTTTCAGAGTCCTGGATCACCGGTCGTAACCAGCAACGGATCAAGCGATGCAATCGTCTGGGTGCTGGATGCAAACCTGCTCCGTTCGCAACCGCTGATCGGCGCCAATGTCCCACATACGGTGATGTACGCCGTTGATGCCATCACGCTAAACCCCATCTGGCGCAGCACAGACAACGTCCTGAACGTTGGTGGCAAGTACAACACGCCAACCATCGCCCGCGGTGTCGTCTTTGTCGGTACTGATCGCATCCAGGCTTTCGGTCTGGGCACGACTACCACCCATTTCAATGCGACAAGTTATGTAGTCAACGAAGGCGATCACAGCGCGACGCTCAACGTGACTCGATCGGGTGATACGTCTATTGCCTCAACGGTCGACTATTCGACCACTGACGGTACCGCCCTGCAAAGAACCAGATACACCGTCGCCTCCGGCACATTGAATTTTGCTCCCGGCGAGACCGCCAAGAGCTTCAACGTGCTGGTCACCGATAACGCTTATGTTGAAGGCGCTCAGGCCGTCACGCTGACGCTCAGCAATCCAACCGGTGGAACGTTGGGAACACCAAGCCAGGTCTCGCTGACAATCAACGATAACGACACGTCTCCGCCCACAACCAATCCGGATGATGATGCGCAGTTTTTTGTCCGGCAGCATTACCTGGACTTTCTTAGCCGCGAGCCGGAAGTAGGCGGTTTCGCTTTTTGGACCAACCATATCAACGAATGTGGAGCCGACGCGGTTTGCACGCGCAGCAGACGCGTGGGCACTTCCGCCGCTTTCTTCATCGAGCAGGAGTTTCAGCAGTCCGGCTACTTTGTCTATCGTCTTTACAACGCTTCCTTCGGACGCAGGCCGCTCTATCCTGAGTTCGTTGCCGATCGCAGTCGCGTTGTGGGTGGACCTAATCTGGAAGCAAACAAAACGGCTTTGGTGAATGATTTTGTGCGGCGCGCGGTCTTCAAGCAGTTGTACCCGGACTCGCTGACTAACGAACAGTTCGTAAACGCGCTCTTCGACTCAGCCGGCCTCGTGCCTTACACAACCGAGCGCAACGCTGCCATCACCGCGCTGAATGGCGGCGCCAGTCGCGCCTTCGTCCTGCAGAACATGATCGAAGACGCCACTTATAAACAGAGAGAGTACAATCCTGCGTTTGTCTTGATGCAGTACTTTGGCTACTTGCGGCGAGGAGCGGACGACGCGGGCTTTCAATTCTGGCTCAACGTGTTGAATAACCGCGATCCGAATAACTTTCGCGGAATGGTTTGCGCATTCATCACTTCGGCGGAATACCAGCAGCGGTTCAGTTCAGTCGTGACCCACGACAATTCCGAATGTGCCAGTGTTCCCTGAACGAGCGGCTTTCTCAAACACGTTGTCACCAGACTGCAACAAGATCAAGTGACCTTCTTCATAATCGCGCAGATGTCTGGTTAACCGATATTCCTTTTCATTTCCAGGGCGACGGGAATGGGCAACGTCTCGGCGCTCAAACGCGTCGCACAACCGCCTGGCAATTCAGCCAGGGAAATCCGACACAACACTTGGTTTTGGTTTACCCCCCTCAGACTTCAACCAACTTAAACTAGTGAAAGGAAAGGACTCATGGATCCCAATTTTCCGAAACAGTATGACGAAGCTGAGCGCCGCTTTCTGAAGAACCAGGCTCAGGAGCTGAGGAACACCAATCAACCATGCGAGCTTCACACCCGAACGAAAGGTTCTCTCTACAGAGGGCGCGTTTTGGAGGCTGACGATGGTGGAATTGTGTTCCAGCAGGAAGACGGCCGACACGTCTCCGTGCCCATTTCGTTGGTGGAGAAGTTTGTTGGTATTCCCAGTTCCTGGGGGCAGAAGACCGGCGACTTCGCAGCGCGCGGTGCCACTGCGGGTAGCGGCGCATACTAAGCTTTCGTCTTCATTTCAAACCACCCCAGCGCGAGGTTGCTCCCCCCAGCCTCGCTTTTTTCCGCGCGGATTTCCAGAAGCGCCCCTTCCATTTCACAATGGCGCGCCACTAAAGCGGCAGATGCCTCGATATCGCTCGCTTGACTGTCGAAGTGACCGGATAGTCCTCTTCGTGCGAGACCAACAAGTCCTCACTACTGGTCACCTCCTTAGCGACATTTGTATTGCATTTTGAAGGTTGGTTTTCCAAGCCGACTGCACCAACTAAACAGGAATTCTACCGAGTAAAGTTGACAGCAACCTTCTACTTTGCCCATAGATAACAAAACAAGCAAAAGGCACCCACGGTGTGTGACTTGAACGATTATCTGCCAACAAGTGGAACCATAAAGCGCCGATCGCGCATTATCATTCACTGTTGTGCGTTTCCGCACTCGGATTCTCTGACCAGAGTTAATTCCAACAGGCTCTTTATGCAGTTCAAGGTGACATGATAACTATCATTCCGCACTCTCGGCCACGCCATATTTCCAATTTGCACTTCCGGACAATTTATCGTCCTCCTTGTTTTTCAAGCATCGTGAAAACGAGCCCCCAGACGTTCTCGGCGCAAAGCTGAGGTTCATTAAGTCCTATCACGAGAGTGATCGTCTAAGGCTGAACCCGAACTTGCGTAGTAGCTCTAATATCTGCCATTTGTACGTTTCGGCTCGTTAAATGGAGTCGCAGATCGTTAAAGACTGGTGCAGAGCCGCGGATGTCGGAGATCGTGAGCACTAGAGCAAAAGGTACACCCGCAGCCGGGAAAGCTTCCTCCGACCGCACTATGGATTCGATTGAGAGTCTCCAGCTCGAAGACGTTCCTTTTCCCTTGGGAAAGCGAGCCTCATACACTTTAATAGGCCACCACTTCAGGCCATGTTGAATTAGCTCATGCTCAAAATGAGATCCGTCCGAATCCTTCGGCAAGAAAGCCTGTCTTACTCGATTAGTGAATGTTTCGCCGTGTTCTTGTCGCAGGTACGCATCAACATTCACTCTTACGAATTCGGCGCCGAAGTCGCGATTTAGTATTGGACGATATAACAATGTCATTCGCACTTTGCCCCGACAACCTCCGGTTTGACGATTCACTAGGCTCTGTGGCCATGCAAAATCAAATTGTAAGTCCCGGTTCGCGTGCATGACATCAGCAAAGACAATAGTGATGGCGTGATCGGGTGTTTGTAGCATTTGATCGCATCCCGAAGGCACCCCAAATCCCGCGAATTGTCGAGCCACTTCACTAAGCGTTGGATCGCGAAGAGCTTTCGGTATTTCGCAGCCGTGGATAAGAAGGCCGAGCATCAACTCGCGCGACAAGGGCGACGCCACTCGAGCATCAAGCGCTGCTAGCGTCTTGGCCACGAGCGGAGTCGCATAGCTGGTGCCATGTATTGTAATGACTGAGCCGGCATCAGCCCATGACAATAAACCGGTACTGTCTTTTGAGTCAGGCATCGCACCGCCGTAGTGGCCCACATCAGGTTTTACTCCCACGCGAAGGCCTGGACCACGCCGGGAATATGCCGCAGGAACACCCGCGACGCGCCCGATACAACCGGGAGGATTTAGTGCTCCTACCGCTATCGACCTGCTGCTTTCTGCTGGCTGAAGCACGGTTTCAAGTACCGTGCGAGAAGCGAGGTGATGGAGTGCGCTGGCGGCGTCAGCCGACCATTCAGCGCGACAGTCGCCCGGATCAAGGTTCCCGGCCGAAATCACAAAGGCTACGTCGTGTCTATCTGCAATTCGATCCAGGATGTTCGCCACAACGCCGTAGCCATCACCTTGGACCGGATCCAAGAGATTGAGGCTCAGGTTGAAAACGCGAATGCCGAAATCCCGCTTTGCGATTCCTACCGCAGAATCAAGTTCTCCTAGAAAGTCGACGATACCATTTGGATAGTAGGCGTCGAAGGCTTGCTGCTCATCCGGGTCCGGGAAAATCGCCACATCGAATAAGTCACAACCATCCGGTTCGGCGCATATTGAACTGCCATTCAAGAGCTGTCCACCTACCAGCAGACCGGCAATCTGAGATCCGTGATCCGTCTGTTTATGAGCCGGCGCTACTACTATATAGCTACCCAGGCACCAACCTGCCAGATGTTCGCCAAGTCCCCCATCAATGATCCCGACTCTTGGATAAGTAACGCCCCGCTGCTTTTCCGGCAGTGCCGTCGTAGCTTCAGGTTCATTCAAGACTTGCTCGGGAGTTGCGCCAATGAGGATTGGCGGCAGCAATACCCGTCGAACATAAGGGTAACGATCAAATAATGACAACAGCCGCGAATGATCCTGCACAGTTGGCCCAGCGGCCCCACTAGAGGTGAGGCGTACCCCAAACACACCCGTCGGCCGCTGCCCAGTGGCATCTTTGGTATCAACCGCGAACGTTTGCACCATTAAGCCGAGTTTTTCCACCTCGGCAAGAATGTTTCGCAGAACACGTTGAAAGTAATCACCTACATACTCGGGCAAATAGTTGGGCGGCAATGAAAACAATTCGACAAAGTAAGCTCCGGCTGTCCTCGGATCTGCGAGCCAGCGGACAGCATCCTCAGCTGTGAAATTGCGCTTGTCGGCAGCCGAGGGTAGCTCGATGGACTCTACTGCTCCGACCTCGCTGCGATGCGTAGAAGGAGCAACGTATTCCTTTCCTGATTTCGCGCTGATTCTCCGCCTCGTCTCAGGCTCAGCGACTGCGATCTCCTGGCCTAACTCAAGCACATCATCGGCGGTTACATGAAAGTACAACTCGCCAATTTTAGAAGCACCAATGCAGGGCCGTTTCTCGGGTGGGAACAAAGCGCGTTGAGGACGATGGCTCTTGGCCCACGCTTCACGCTGGAGGCTCACTTTTACCACGCCCGAGGTCATGTGCGATCGCATGAAAGCAGAGGCAATGGATTTCACCTGGCGGGATAACTTGTCACGATGCTCAACAAATTCGTGATCCCGATCCTGAAAGAAGTCCTTGGAAGGGCCAAAGCTGCCTGGGCCCGGAGCCACAAAGTAGTCCTTAGTATTAAGGACAATTTGTACCGGGTTATTAGCCATGGGTTACGGTCTCTGCTTCACTCGTCTCATTCTTCAGCCAACGACTTATCGTGGCCTGATCCTTGCCAAGAATAGCGCCAACATCTTGCTGTGTGAGTGCCAGACCTGGAGCTGCCATGATTTGGCGCGCCATCTCTTGTGAAGGTACCAGCATCACGTCGAACGTTTGGGCCCTTTGTGGTGTCGCAGACATCACAGCGTAGGCCTTGAGGGCCTCAACAAGAGCAAAATGCCCCTTACCGTGGATAGCTGTAAAGCGTTTAAGGCTTCTTGCCAACGTCTCCAGATCGCTCCCTGTCATTCCGTCAGTAAGCCAAGCTAAAAAACGAAGTTCTGCCGGTGCGGTAGGTAGTGGCTGAAGATACCGTCGGAGAATAGTCTCACGCTCACACTGGGCTGGCACAGGTACACGAATCCGGACCTCAAAACGGCGCCAGACCGCTGGATCTAGTAGAGACTCGTGATTCGTTATGGCGATCGTGAAACCCTGAACGGTACGTTTATCGACATTCTGCAGGAGCGTGTTTACCACCCGCTTTATCTCACCAACCTCCTGAGGGTCGTCGCGCAGTTTCGCCAAGGCATCGAACTCATCGAGCAACAATATGCACCGATAGCGGTTCGCAAAATCGAAAAGCGCGCCAATATTACGCGCGGTAGTGCCAAGGAAGGAGCTAATCAATCCATCGAGACGGGCCAAAACAATCGGCATACCAAGGAGATCACCGATGTAGTAAGCGAGTTTCGTCTTTCCGGTCCCGGGTTTGCCGAACAACATACAGGTTCGAGGTGGTGCCGCTCCCATCTCCGTGAGAGTCTCCACGTGAGACCATTCTTCGATCAGTCGTTCGACCGCAGCCGAAAGCGCCTCATCCAGAACCGGAGGGTCAGCTTGCTTCGGTGGAAAATGTATCTCCGCTAAGGGTGCTCCGGTTTCTTTGTCTACGGGTGGGGTGGCACGACGAGTAAGCACTTCACCAGACAAGAACGTGGAGGTCGACTGAACTACTCGACTGGGCTTTAGCATTTGCGCTGACTCCGGTGCTTTAAGGAGATCCTCAAGCGCATCGGCCTCCGTCTTCTGCCCCTCGACCCGGAGCTCTTTTGCCAACCGTTCAACCTGATAACGAAAGGCCGGCCCACCAACCCCCAAGCCAATGCGACACATGGTCTGAAGTATGCGAAAATATTCCATATTATGCAATTTGTGGCAGTCTGATGCGGATAACCGCTAGTACTATGCACGACTCGGCGAGACTAATGCAATACGAAGCCTGAATATGCTCTCGCTTATCCGGAATTCCCGCCTTTTTCGGCGAAATGAAGATATCGAAGAAAGGATCGTTAGTATATTTCACGCGGCTCAACCCAGCACCGGCTGAGGCTCGAGAGCATGACGGAAAGCATTGGTTTGGCAGATACAAGTTGCTTCAGCCGGAAATTCCACGATTGTGTTGATGCGTTCATCAATCGGTCGCCAAAACTGAAAACGAAACACACTGCGCTCGACCCCCAACGCTAGGTCCAATCCCTGAATCACAGATTTCAGGTACTCAGCGGCCAACAACACTCCGCACAGCGACGATACGAATCCGACCGACCATGCAGGTTCTTCTGCCACGCCTGCAAACTTCTGTAATGTGGCGCCACCGATCTTGCCACAATTCGCTCTCGGGTCCCGCAGGAACTCCTCGAGAGAATCAATCTCGATCCTCATGCGCGCGGCCTCTGCTGAGAGTTCTTCAGACGACATTAGCTGAAGCTTGCTGATAATGACATCGTCGGGCACACCTTGTTCGACGGGATTACGACACTTGAGGCAAGCGCTGCCGGCGGCCACGTCGTAATAATTGATCTGCGCGCGCATATCGTTGGTGGCGCCGCCAAGAATGAGTTGAGGTAACGCATCCTGGATAGCGTGGCGAGCGCTGTTTTTATCCACAGCCGAAATCACTATCCCCAGCGCCGACTGCGAGTTAATGGCATACCACTCCTGCCATGAACTGTCAGCAGAACTAACATTCAGTTGAGTGCTATCGAAGATAGCGGCCGCGGTTGAGGCTTTGCGATGGAATCGGGCGACATGGGGTAGGCCGAAAAAGACGTAACGTTCTAGATTGTCTCTTGTGATGCCAGCTTTGTCATCATCAATTAGGGTCAGCGCTCCGCGGAGTTGGGGAATCGCATAGAGAGTGTGCAAGAAACCGTTTGCGACCGCACCAACCCCTGCAATGGTAGTTGGTTCCAGATACGCTTCCGTTGGCAACTCCGGTGTCTTGATTGCTGAATCTGAGAGGCAGAACTTGTATCCATTTAGCCACAGACACTCCGCGTACGATCCTGAAGTTTCGAGCATTCCGCGAGCAAATTTGAAGACCTCTCCGGCACTGAGAGCCGCGGCAATATAGGCGCCGATCGGGTTCGAGCTTTCGCCAATCTGGTCAGTACAGCGCTGACCCACGTATCCCGACCAACCGTCCGCTGAAGTTGCGATAGAGAAATCCGCCGGTATCACGGGGCCCGTCCCCACGCGGATGGAAATGGAAGTGCGCGAATCCTGATTATTATCACTTACTACCATCGGATTTATTAGGCTCAAGCCCTCATGGAGCGCATTCACGAAGTCGTTGTCCACCGAAATGAGTGGGCTGAGTCGCACGAGTACCGGCACTCCAGCAGGGATATTGAAAATGATGCGGTTGACGGCAAAAGACTGACGGGCGAGTAGATTGACAAGCATCCACGTAAGGTGCTGCGCACAGGGAATTCTGGCAGATTCGTCTGAAAGCGTGATTGTAACCTTTGCGGGTATCCTGGCGTCGGTAAAGCGTCCCCCGAGATTGCCTTTTTGACGGCTTGAACGGTCATTCGTCATGACTTGCCCTTCCCCTTTTTATTTCCCAGCGGAAGTCGGCGAGATCGTCTACCAAATGAATCCGCTTCCCCGTTTGGGCCTCGTCCAAATGAATCCATTTTCCGTTCCGTCGTTCGTGCACGCCGATGCCGCTCAAGTCGTGTCCAAGCCTTGCTCCATAAAAGGCCCACACAAGAGAAAGGGCACCATCCCGTGTGCTATATGAATGCTCATCGTCGTAAGGAGAATGATTCACCCAGTCAGTCGGATGCGTATGAACCTGCGCCAGATTCGTCAGTCCGCTCAGCCGCATCTGACCCGCCATTCGTCGCAGCGACGTCATCTCTACTGAGTAGTTGCCGCTCGTTTGGTATAACTTAGGCAATGCCACCGTGGTTACCACCTGCAGTTGCCCTGCATCGACTCCAAACCAGAAGCAAGCGGTTTCCACTCCTTCGCGCCAATACGGCAGGAGAATTTCATGCGTTCGACGAAGCACCGACTGCGGCAGATATAACCTTTGCGACACGTCAGAAGCGGAAGCCACATTTAACGTCGCCTTTGGTCTCTTCCTGGGCCACTTCATCAGCCGTGTCTCCCCAGATAATGCGGTGACTGCAGTGCCCGATGCACCGCGTATACCGTTGTGCCAATTGAATGCCTGCCAGGTTGCCAGGCCTCGTCTGGCTGAGGCGTGTGGTTGCTGAAGTAATAGCCCAGTGTCACAGAGCTACAGACTAGCTGAGGACCGTACTTGTAGGGCTGCTGATAACCATAGTTCGTGTGCACGTAGCAATACTGCGCTTGGAGATTCGCTACGTGGCGCAGGTCGGTCGCAGGGTTGTATTCGAAGGTTTGCGGATTAACGAATCTTACATCAGGAGGATGCGTCGAGTAGAAGTCGCACGACAAACGCAGCGCGAATATTTCTCTGGTTCGGTTCGCTCCAGGCGCTGTGAGGAAAACGATTATCGTCAGAGGATCAATCATCGCGAAGATCCACCCATACTCCTCCGCACGTCGCCTCCACTTCTCGTCCGCAAAATACGCGGCGATTGCAGCTCGGGCTAGCGCGGGGTTTACCGGACCCGGCGGAGTCATTTCGCCGTGGCACCTCCAGGATCAACGTCGATATCGAACTCGAATTCCAGCTTCCCGTGGCCGTTGTCCCGGACGCAGAGGTTCTTCTCATACATCGCTTCAAGGGTAAGAGCGAGATAGGGCCTTAGATCATGCCGAGGAGGTGCGTGGCAAAAAAGTTGGTCGTTAGCCCGAGGGGTCTCTCCAAGTTTGCTATACCCCTCGCCGACGACCGATTTGAGATCTTGGTTCAGATCAACGACGAATTTCCTGTCTTCGGCCGTCGACGTGTGCAGCACGGTCACGTGAACCTTTCGCTCTTTGTCAGGCTTGTCTGGTTTTTCCAGCTTGTCCTTCTCTCCATTCTCTTCTTTCATTTGAGATCGTCTCCTTGTTCATCTTTGCTGATAGCTAACGGCGTTGCCCGAGCCAGCGCTTTATTACTTGCTTTACTTACGGCCGCGATTCGGCGCCTGGGTCAGCGCGCTCCCAGCTGCCGTCCGTGCTGCGCGAGTGAATCGACCGTCCCCAACAACTTTGGCGGCCGCGCTCGCAGCCTTTGGTCCGGTGACGCCACCACTTCGTTGCGCCAAAGCACTGGCGGCAGCAGTTTTCGCCGCGCTCGAACTCGAGGTTGCGAGAGTCTTGCCAGCACTTGAGGCTGCTCTTTTGCTAGTACGTTCTGACATCGGCCTTGTTCTCCTTACTAACGAATTTTCAACAGCCGCAGATTAACACGATCGGCCGCCGGTGTGTCAAGTATTTTTATGTATGAATTTTCTATGTTGGTATTACAAACCTAGCAGGTCAACGGCTTTTGCGCTACAATGGCGAGGTTTGAGTTCGGGATGCCAACTAATCACGCCTCTACAACAGCAACGCGCGGCCCTGATCGCAATGTCTTCTACGCGGAATTGGGCGACAAGATCCGCCGTGCCCGAAAATCCTCAGGTCTTACCCAGCAAGCACTGGCATCATTAATTTCGTTAACCAGAGTCTCAGTAACGAACATCGAAATGGGGCGTCAGAAGTTGATGCTGCACACGCTGTTCGATATTGCCGGCGCGCTCAACGTCGAGCCCTGCGATTTGCTTCCTGCCAAACCTGTGATCACGCGCGAAGATTGGGACGAATTGCTGAAGGATAGGCCACACGACGAGCAAAAGTGGATCAGGTCCGCTGTTAACTCCAGAAAGCCAAAGACGAAAGGAACACGTCCATGAGAGCAACCCGGAAAAAGTATATCCGTGCACTCGTTCAGGACCTGCTCACCAGCCATTCCATTCCGTCTCCCCCAGTTCCAGTCGAGGAAATTGCAAGAGCGCTCGGCGCCGACATACAACGACGTCCTGCTGAAGACGATCTCTCCGGCTTCCTGCTTCGTGACAACAAAGAACAGCGAGCGGTTATCGGGGTCAACAGTAAGCATCCGCAAAATCGGCAACGGTTTACCATCGCCCATGAACTTGGCCACTTTCTTCTACACGAAACGGAAAAGATGCACGTCGATCGGGAGGATCGCGGCTTTCAAGTAAAGTTAAGGAGCAAGGGAGCGACGAGCGAGTTGAATGTAGAAGAGAGAGAGGCCAACTTGTTTGCAGCCGAACTACTTATGCCTACTGTCTTTCTCGAGCGAGATCTCTTTCTGGAGAACGATGCGGAGGACATTGGAGACGGTCTGGACCTCCTTAACGAGAAAGTCTTGGCTCCCTTGGCCCGACGCTATCGAGTGAGCTCTCAGGCACTTACCTTCCGTCTTGCGTCCCTCGGATATATTCAGTTGTAAAAGTCGTCTGCGCGCTGGCGTTTATTCTGAACCATAACTGAAAGCCGTTTGTGAATCAGTGAAGATGATGGTTCGTTGCTGGAGAAACTTGATCGAGACGAATTGACTCTTGGCCGGCGCAACTAGCCAAGACATCGGGAAAGCTATCAACCCTATCCAAGCCGGCCTTTCAGTTTGCTCCAGCCCAACCAACATCATTGCTACTAGAAAACAGATATTGAAGGGTCGAAACCCCTCCGCCTCAGTTGCAATCAAAGCGTTGAAAACATGTCGAAGCTGAAAGCGACCAAATTCGACAAACCACCATCGACCAATATTGTTGTCATCGTTTCTCGGGGTTATTCTAAACCCTATCCCCGAGCGTGTGGTCGCAGAACAGAGTCGCCGACTATCTATGACGCCCGAATCTTATGGACGAAAAATGACTCATCCCCGAGCAACTAGGAAGATGACATTGGCAAAGATTAGCCGGCACTTCTTTGTCGAATGGTATAAAGCAAATGGCCGCGATTTTCCTTGGCGCTCCAAAGATCTCGATCCCTTTCACAGTTTGATTACTGAGATGCTTCTTAGAAAAACGCGCGCGGAAGCGGTGGCTAAGTTGTGGCCCAAATTCGTGGCGAGCTATCCCGACGCAAGTTCAGTTACTCGTGCATCTAAGAAGAAGCTCGTCTACCAACTCAAAATATTGGGATTCGGCAACCAAAAGGCGGAGGCGCTTTCTTTAGCTTCCAAATGGCTAATTGAAAATCACGATGGCACAGTACCAGACAATCTTGATGATCTCATGAGAGTTCCACACGTGGGCGCTTACGCGGCAGGTGCCGTACTGTGCTTCGGTTTCCACAGGCGCTTCGAAATCGTAGACGTTAATGTTCAGCGGTTCTTCGCGAGGTATTATGGAATTGAGGTTAAGCGAGACGTCAGGCGGAATCCAGTGATCCGGGACATAGCTCGTAAATGGTTGCCTCGAACAGGCCGGAGGACGGAGCAACACAATTATGGGCTGCTGGACTTCGCTGCCGAAATTTGCAAGGCAGTTAATCCGCGCTGTGCAACCTGCCCCGTGGTGCAAACTTGTAGTTGGGCGCGAACAAAACCAGTCGACTCCAAAACAAACCAAAATTCAGATGCCGTTGTCACCAGTATTTCATCAAGGCTTTTCACCGGCAATTAACCAGCGGCCGGTTAGAATTTTGTCAAACGAGCTCGCTACGGCCTTGGCCAACGTAACAGGAACTCCATTACTCACCATCTTGAACTTATGTGAGAGTGACATATCGTCAGGTAATACATATTCGTCAGGAACGGTTTGGATCCTCATGACTTCCCTAACACTCAAGCGGCGTTCTTGAATTGGGTGTAAGTGAACTTCATTTTTTCCATAAGCGGCAGTTGGGCTGTAACGCCACCGGTGAAGCCGCTTAAAGCTCTTGCGGGTATCGTCGCCTTCGTTAATACGCGAAAACTTGTCGCTTCTTGCCACGAACTGGTCCATTCCATTTGGGAGCTTGGTGATATCTACGTTCGGATCGCAAATCCACGTACCGACCATAAGCTCAGCAGGAATGCCAGTAGGCCTCCTTGGCTTACTGCCAAATGGTACTTGAGACGGCCAAGCGTAAGAATTCTTGGGATCCCTGTGCTTCTTCCTGGGCCAAGGAAACCAACTCCCATCGCCATTTAGTTTTCGATCAATTCCTAGAGTGTTTTTGAGCCAGGTCTTTCTTAGTCCAGCCAGAAAAACGCGCTCTCTGCTCTGCGGAACGCCATATTGCAACGCGTCCAGTACTCTCAAGCTGGTGCTGTAATGCGTATTCAGTCGCCCTATCAGCCCGTCTAGGAACGACCTGTGCTTTTCATTTTGGAAGAGACCTTTGACATTTTCAAAAAGAAAAAAGGACGGTCGTAGTTCAAGAATATGCTTGACGAAAACCTCCGTGAGCATCCCGTTGATTCCTTCTCCACCCCTATGTTTGCCGCCATTTGCGAAGTCAGAACACGGCGGCCCGCCGATAATGCCGAAGGTCTCTGGCTTCCCCGTGTTGTGGAAGGCTTCTCTGGCAACCTGCCTTGGCTCAACAGTAAGTATCGAATTCTTGTTTTCGATCTTGTGGCCACTCTTAGGCCCAAACAGAGTTGACATGCCATGCTCGAACCCTTCGATAAAAGCCTCGGTGTTCTCATTTGTCCACACGGTCTGGAAATCATGAGCAAGAAAGCCAAGATCCAAAAATCCACCGCCCGTAAAGTAGGAGATTATAGGTATTTTGTCGGACCTTTCGCGGTCGACTTTTGTGGCACAATGAGCTATTTGTTAAAGCCCTCCTTAGACTGCGTTTACCGCCTCTAATTAGCGGCACCGGTATATCACGTTTAACGGCTAAACGAAATACCCAATTTCGCTGCTCGACAGATCTCCAACGACCATTCCTCGATCCAAAAACCTATTAAAGAGTTCGCAGGCAGTCTCTGGCACGAGCGCGCAACTATGACAGGCTGCAAGGTTACATGAGTCGGGACCTTGTCCGCCCTGCGAGGCCATCTCCATGCAAACCGGATCGGCAGAGCACCACCGGGCACCTTCCAACGCTCTGTTCAACATTGGCTCCAGACGGGTAGGCTTTCCCATTCTGACAAGGCCGCCCATCGTCCCTTCTGCATCGCCAGCCGCGGTGTACAGTAGGATTCCAGCCATCGGCGCCGCTACATTGTCAGAAACGTAAAGACGTTCACAGAGTGATGCTGAACCGTAGCCACATTCAAATATCAGTCTATTCATTAAGAGATGAGCCAATGTGTGTAACAACAACAAGCGCGGAGAAATAGTTGGAGAGACTCCGGTCGGGCCTCGTTGCCGGTATTGCTTGTTGAGGGTGCTCGCTCTTGAAACAACAGCTGGTCGGGACTCCCAATCTCTCAGAAGTGCTTCATTGAATTCCAAGAAAATTCCTTCACCGAATACTATGTATGCAGGTAGCCAAGATTGAGACGCGGGTACTTCGCGCCGTCGCAGCATGGCCTTTCGCCTCGCAAGCTCGTCACTGTTCTCCGGAATTATTCGGCTGAAACCTGCTAGAGCCCTCGTCTCTCTTAGCTTATTAACTAGCAGCACTCTCGAGAAATAACGGGCAATATTATCTTCATACTCCGTCAGGTCTGTGGTTCTAATTAGCAGTTGCTTTTCATCACGTGCATTCCGCAAGACATCGTATTCCGCGCGCCTGAAAGCGGTCTCAATATCATCTCCAGCGATCGTAGCGTCCACATCCTCTTTTTCGATTGAAGATATGATTCGGAGACCTTCTGATATCTGTTCATCACTATACGGGCTAAGCATTTCCGGGAATTTTGACCTGAGTTGGCTCGGCGTTACCACCACACCGGCTTCAGTTAACATGCTAATCGGCGTGAAGATCTCGCGTGATTTCAAATCGTCTAGTAACTCATCTGGAACACCAGTCTTGCCCCGCGGAAGATAGATCGCTCTTTTCATATGAGCGTAGTAGACATTCGATGCGCTTCGAAGCGAGCCTCTAATCGGGCGGCCGCACGGTTCTTGTGCATCCGCTCCAAGCCACGGCATCTTTCCACGACACCAGTACTTTTCATTTCCAGCATCCAGACGATTTGTCAGGAAAGTAGTGTCCGACGTAGCTTCTGTAATCGAGCCAAGTGTCCGTTCGCACCCGCACTTACATTTCACTTTCTCAGCGGCCAGTGATGATCCACCAGTCGCAATTCTCTGCATCGGTTTTGTGCAACTTGGGTTAATGGAAGAATGTGCCCATTCTCTCCATGGAAAGTCTTGGATGTGTCCTCTGTCACACATAGCGACGAATGGCACTTGCACCAGATATCGCGTTTTCTTTTGAGTGAAGCACTCATCGCATTTAACCCTGTCGCGAGCCGTCAATGGAACCTCATAAAGTCGTTTGCACCGAAGGTCAGGACAGAAGTGCCATTGCGGAAATCGTAGGAATGGTATGGTTAGTTTGGAGTTCGGCACGCGTTCACCGGGTCGGCGATTGGTGCGGTAATCGGGTGGTAAGCGAAAATGATTTACACTAAGTTGCCGTTGTAGGCGCCACTCCTCGAACATGTACTCGCTAAGATCAGAGGATGTACCAGCTTCGATCTCCTCTTCTTTCGCGTACCAGTGGTCCAGACCGCAAGATATCAGCGAAGTACCGTCTCTAACAACGACCATCGCACCAACCCCAAATGGGGCTATCAATTGTGCTCTTCGGATTGGTCCCTTAGGCATTTTAGGAATTCCCATCCTTAATATAGAGCTGCGTTATTTGAGCTTGGCATTCCGCATCTACGTTTCGCATTGACTGCGGGGTCGGCCATGAGATCCGCTCACGCTCCCGGCTGACATAAGCTCCGGCTGGTCGCAGCAACGGAGTATCCGTTTGATCCCAGTCGCCAGCCCATGACATCCGTTCCCATTCCCTCCACTCTTGCGCTCTAGTCTCAAATACTCGTTCGAAATTAGACAGTTCATCCTTATCGATTTCCGTGACGCGTGGGATCAGAATCTCGCGCAAGCGATCAACTAAATCAATGGGAAATGGGTAGGGGCTATTCGCCAGCGCTCTATCGCCAAGTTGCCTCGCATAAACCGTCATTATGGCGTGTAAGGCCCGGTCAAGGACCGGTGCAGAAAATGGAGTGACGCTTGTCGGTTCTACTTGGGCGTAAAGACGCTCGTGGTAGGTTCGGAATTTTTCGAAATGTGAACGATCCCTTGGTTTCGATGCACTATAGATAGTTACCACGAGGCCCGGCCGATCCCACCACAGTCGACCCACTCTGCCGGTAACTTGAATGTATTGCGATGTAGTCTTTGGTTGTCCTACAACCGACATCAACGATAATCGATCGATATCGATACCGACTTCTATTATGTTCGAAGCTAGGCAAACGTCAACAGGATCATCGGCTTCGCTCGTACAAGGGATCTCCAGGGCAGAAATGGCCTCTGGAACTTGACTACTTTTTAAACGACCGGTGAGTTCTCTAAGCCTCCAAAAACGACGCACGTTGCCTTTTGTCAAACCCATCCGATTCCGTAAAACACCGAAGTGATCGGGTATGTCCGACTGAAATAGCGAAAGCGTTGTTCCGAGCTCTCTCAGGCTGTTGAAGAATAGAAGTAACGTCCACCAAGGGTCACGCTCGTGCTTTGGAAACTCAACCGGCGCTTGAAGTAATGCTGAGAATGTTCTGACCTGTACAGTTTGGAGTGAACCGAGCCCTGGTCCATGGACACCAACATACATCCGCCCAGGAACGAGCGATCCATCTTGAGATCTTGCATACCTTGCGAAGAAAGAGTCATCCGCATCAAGACCCGCAGGAGGAAAGAGATCAACTTTCGCGCGCGCGTATAGAGCCTTAACCTGATCCTCATAACGGCGGATGGTAGCCGTCGAGCTGACGATTTTCGGCCGTACCGCGGATTTTTCGCGCCTGTCGGTGCAAAGCTCCTCGATGACAGTTTCATACAGACCAACCATAGATCCCAAAGGGCCTGAAATCAGATGTAACTCGTCCTGAATGATCAACCCTGGTGGAGATAATTCTCGATTGCCGCTCATGTCAATCCCGAAAATTCTTCTCGCTTCAGGGCGCCAGGCGAGCATCGCAAACTTGTCAACGGTTCCTATCACCAATGACGGGCGCTTTTCGTAAATATCCTCATCAATGACATATACCGGCAGACCATCGCGGAACTCGCAGTCATTGTCAGGACATTTGAAAACAACGCTGTTGCTGAGTTCTTCGTAGCCAAGTACCCGAGGCGCTCCTGCTGGTTTTTTTCCTAGGTACTCCAAGACTCCCATTTGCGCGCCACACCACGGGCATCGCCCCAGCGCGAATAGATTCTCCGTGTACCGCTTGCCACTGTTTAATGCTCTAAGCACTTTTATGGCCTCGGTTCGGGAATTTGGCGTGCTTGTTCCTCCTAGCCAGATGCCGATACTAATTGGACTTCTGCCGAGTGACTGGCCAGATTTCACTCCGTTTCTGCGAAGATATTCCATCGCGCAAATAAGCCCCGAAGCCCTTTGAAACTGCTGGGACGTGAGTAACCGAAGCGTGTACCTCATGAGCGTGTGTACACCCGTATCCGAGCTGTTTCTTAGAAGACGTAGAAAAGTCGAATATGCGGTCAGCCCGAAATAAGCTTCTGTTTTTCCTCCGCCGGTTGGAAACCATATCAATTCCACTGTGTCACGATCTGCATCTTGAGGTTCTGCGCACGAACGAACTGAAAGAAGAAGGAAAGCGATTTGGAAAGCTCGCCATTTACCGCGGTTGGAAGGAGGACTCAACAGATCAGGCTCTGTTAGGAGCGGTGTGAACTCGATCCGCTTAGACTTTGAATCAAATCTAGCCTTGCGTGGCTCTCGCCTGCCACGCACTTGTTGGAGAAGCATAGCGTGGTTAGCCAGTTGGAATGCTCGTTTGACATCATCATTGGCCTTCACGTACTCCAGCCCTTGGCGCATTCTTGCGGAGGCTTTAGAGCATAGATCCATATGCCTTTCAGCAGCAGCCCTGTGAATTGGTTCAATGCCGGCTACTTCAGCGCGTTTTTTTGTGATCCACAATTCATACAGTTCAACAATTTCAACTAGGCTTCGAAACCCGTCTTCACCTGGAACAAGTCCGGCCAGTTCTGCCATTGAAACGTCAACTGAACTTCCATCCTCGCGCTTGAGGTCAGGCGTGATGCTTGGAGTTTCAAATGAGGGAAGGCACTCGGCGGATACCCACGCTACTCGAGAGTCTACGGGACTGACATTCCAGTTTGCTGCGCAGCCATGACCCACTGCAAAAGTGCTCGTTTGCCGGTAGAGCAGGGCGAGAGACTGCTCCTCGTTGTCTGGCTTGGCAGCATCCGGTGTGGGATAAGGCAGTATCTGTGCTCTTCCTTCAGGCGAGACGATGCTTACCTTAAAGTGGGATTGGAAAAGAGAATAAAGATTTGCTGATGCAGTTTTGGGTTTTCTATTCACCAGACAAACAGTCAATAACACCTTGTCAGACCCGTCATATGGTCGCGCGAACGCACTAATTTCTAGATCCAATCCCTCCGTGTTTTCATCGATCGTCCGCGATGTCGCTGCTACGACTGAGGCCTTAGCCGCAAGAATCGACGAACCGGCAAATCTTTCCTCAATTTTGACCAGGGAGCGGAGCCACCACGTACGTTCCTTTCCTTCTATCTCAATTGTCTTGTCACGGAATCGGCCGCCAGAGGCCTCGACAACCAGCTCGGCCTTTTCGTCCAGCTCGGCTAGGAAGCTGATAGCCATGCTACTTGGTTTGTAAAGATTTGCACTTGAGAGGTCGAGGTCGTTTGTCCCGCCAGGTTGCCCATCCTCGAAAATGGATGCGGCCGCGATCCCGGCAATATTCTCGTTCTTTTGATCCTCGAGTGCGTCTTCGTCATCGATTGCTTGAGGGCTCTCTTCTAATGCCTGTGCCAAGATCATTTGCTCGGCCTTCAGTTTCTCAGGTGCTTCCTCTTCGACAGCTAACCCCATTGGGTAAAGGACGCCGATACCATAGCGTTTTGTGGGCAGATCGCGCTGGAGTATTTCTTCACCACTACCTGCCTGTTTCCACGGTCCGTACGACTCTTTAGCCTGACTAAATTTGACATCTTTAGAGCAATCAATCTCGAGACCACGAGGAGATGGGCCAACCAACTCATCCATCAACCCTTGGATAACGCGGCATCTATTGGTAACGTGATCAGCCATAGTAACTTCTTCGCGAGCGACTCCCGGTTTCGTATATAACGACTTCTACGAATTGGACGGCAGTTTTTTCATCCAAAAACTTTCTCATGCTTGTAAGGTCTATTCACTTTCGAAACCATAGGCTGACACATTCTCGGCCTCTTCAATTTCAAAAGGCTCTCCGATGCGGGACGCGGCTACGCTAAACGTCTGTCTTGAAACAGCAAGCACTCTTAAAGCAACAAGACTTCCAGCGTCAGTTCCTGTCAACTCAAACTCCATTCTTCCGGTTCGTTCAAGGGTGGATAAATCAGCGCCATCAACGATCTTGAAAAGCAATCTGCTTATATAAAAGCCAGCTTTCATGTGCGCGGAACGAATTGCTTCGGTGTTAGTCCAGTATTCCGCGGTGTTCGCTTCCAATCCTACCAATCTCATGATGGCCTCAAAATCATGGATATCCTGAGGACCGATGTTCCTGCTGGAGGTCCAAGTGCGCACATTGTTCTCGTCAGCTCGGATTGAACCCAAATCAAGCAATTCAATACTTGTTTCGAGCGGACCTTTCGCTCGGACTCTTTCCCGAAGTAAGGTTTTCCAGTTTGCCTGGCAACCTCGCGCCTTTTGACTGTGATCTCCCAAAAATCTATCGGCTACGGGAACCAAATAATCTCCGCCACCGCCTGTGCGCAACAATACGAATATTCCTGGCTCAATATGTGAGACTGGTATCTTTTTCAGTCTCGAACGTCTCCTACCTGTGATGTCAAGCCATCCGTCTGCCTCGAAATCGATCGTTCGTATTTTCCCTTCATCAGCAGCATCAATGAAAACCCCCGCACCTCCTTCCAGGGACAATAGAATTGCCTCGGCCTCTTCTGACTCGGTGTTTTCCTCACGAGACTGCGAGAAGCGGAGCGCAAAGCGACTCAAATCTATCTCAGCAATCAAATCCTCTGGGTTGATCGATCCTGAAATCAGTTCGGCCGGTTGAATAGCGTCGACATTCTCGAAAGCGTCAGACTTTCTTGACTTAATCTTTGAACCTACAAATACACCCTCGGGATTCCAATTATCTCGGATCCAGTCATAACAAAATAAGTGAATGTGTTCAGCTCTTGGCGCTGTGAATAAGTGTTCCGGGTACCAACGCCGGGCTCCCAAAACAACTAGGTGCTGAGCGCAGTCGTTCCTCACGACTTCGTGAGGACTCATGGCCCGCATGCGGCTCGTTGATACTTCTGAAGAAAGGACTTTCTGAACACCATCAATAAATTGGCGTTCCCTTATCACAACAATTGTCGAGTCAGCATTTTCAAGACCTTGACTGATAAGGGCATCTAAAAAGGGACTTCTGTCGCGCTTGGCTAACTTCTCGAAGGACTGAACTACTTTGTTTACTCTAGTTGTATGAGCAGGAAACGAACTAGAGCACGCGGTCAATCGATGTTTCAGTATTGTTAGGCTTCCGGCTGAATCCAATAAAGAATAATTAGGAGGAAGAGGAAGAGTTGACAATAGGAATTGATAACGGCGAACACGCCAGTTGAAAAGAATCCAATAGTCCTCCTTTGAATCCTCGTCTAGTTGAAGGTTTAAATCCCTAAAAGTCTGAATCAAATCTTTGAGTTCCGGAAAACTCACCCAGATCCGATGGAATGAAGACTGCCGAATACAGTCATAGACTCGATTCGCGCTTACTAGTTCGCTTTGGCTAACGTTGTGATTCATAGTAAGAAATCAAGTCAACACCGATCGGAACAGGCGGCATTTCATCTAACTTCAGATCATCGATTCGACGCTTAGTATATTCTTGGTTACATAGCATCATTGCATCCGCAAAATCCGATTCCGTACGGTCCAAGAGAATGATCCAGTTTGCCGTCTCAAACCAACCGCGTGAACGTAGAAAGCTAGCCGATCCATCAAAAACTACCGTCGGAGCGCTCTGGGCCATCTTCAATGCACCTTGGCCGGCTGAACTAAGAATTTCTGACCGAAAATGCTCACTTGCATCCAACAGACTCCTAACTCTAATCACATCCTGTAGTCTACCTTCAGTAAAGTCTCCATTCCTTTCACCGCGCGTAGCAAATCTGCTCTCAGCAATCTCTGCCGTCAACTTGGCAAGTCGTCCAACGATAATGCAGTCCAGTCGGGAAACGGTCACAAACGTAGGAACGCTATCAGGCGTGATGATATTCCGTGCAAATGCGCTGATTGGTGGCACCAGTCTTCCTGTGATCCGTTTCGGAATGTTCTCATCTTCGCTCTCTACTATTTCAACATTCAGAGCGTCAGATTCCTGAACTAGTTTCCATGCTCCCAGTTCCCCGCCGCGCAGCCTAACGCGCAACCAAATTCTATCTCCGATCTGATAGGGCCCTTCGCTAACACCCTTATGACTGACACCATTCTTAAGAATTGACACTGGCGTCCCCTTGTCCACCTGTAAGAGTTGCTTGAAATGTTCGGCCGAAGATCGCCGTTCTACCGGAGAAGATGAACGCGAGACGATGACACCCAGCGCGGTGAGCGCAGCTGCGTATGATCGTGTTGGAACTGCCAAGGCTGTTACGAACCTAACGTTGTCTTCAAGTCTAGCCGAAAGCGCCAAGCCCAGGTGAACGAAAAACCGCCCCCAAGCTGGCAGCATTAGCCAACGAACGCCGTCCGAGTAATAGAGATCGTCCACGATTACCCCAATGCAAGGCTTTGAATACAATCTAGGAAGAAGATGACTCCGTCTTAAGCTCTGAGGATCAGCGTCAGCCCCGCAGGTTATTGCCAAACATACGACATTGAGGTCTTGCTAGCCAAGAGTCACTTAGCTCGTTTTCCCGAGCCATGCATAATGCCACCACTCATCCCGTCGCGTGGACGATTCGGAGGAACATCCAGCCGGTCATCAATCAAGACATTTACCCAAACCCGTGCGATCTCGGAGTAGCGTAGGAGCACTTGGAGGGGCGGCTCTCTCACCCCTCGTTCGTACGCGGAAAGTTCGGCTCGCGAGAATTCGGACTCAAGGCCCAAGTGTCTCAGCATCGCGTTCTGCGACAATTCCAGACGGTCCCGAATCTCGCGCAATTTCTTCCCCAGATACTTAGGCCTCGCCCTCTTGCCCTTACCCATCAGGCGTCCCCTCCGCGCAAGAGGATCAGCCCGCCAACCTTGCCAGTAGGAACAATTGTTCCTACTATATAGCTTCTTGATGCAGCCGCGGTGATCCGAATACTTCGTTCACCTGCGGCGCTCATCATTCACAAGCAGGAGCCGCTTCATTCATTGGCTTTGGGACTCGGGTTTTCAATTGACGTGCGGAAAATATCAGAGCGCGCCACCGCTGACAATGAAATATATGCTCCGCAGCAGGGAGGCGGGGTTAGCTGGCTAACTCGAATTCTATTGGTAGGCGCCATCGGATCTTCCCGGTTCAACTCTCGTGGCCCCTAAGAGGGTCGCTTGGAGATGTTGTTCTTTCTTGGCGCCGCACGCGGCGTCGCCGCTGGAGGCCGGACCTGTTGTTCTAAGTTTCTTAAGTCGTTGGGGGGCCGCAAACACATGAAGCGAACAGCGCACGCCATTAATACCATGAACACCCCAATCAAAACTGCAGACTCTACTTCGCTGATTATTGCCGGTCGCCCAAGCTGGAGGATGAGGTCAATAGTAGTCCTCCTCGGACTACTCGTCGTCTGTTCACTACAGCCAGGATGTTCAGGCCGAACGGAATCAAACCAGTCGCCTCTCGATGCGGAGGCACGACAGAAGGGCGAAGAGTATTGGTATGGCAACGCTTTGACCAAATGTGGCGGCGCCTACTATGCAAAGGACGCATCTCTGGACTGGATCTATCAGTTCAACGACATCTCGATTGAGATGTCAACCTCGAAACCCACCGAGGCTTCGCGGCTCAATGGCGTCGAATGGAGTGGATTCGCCAGGCTGCACTCTAAGACTTCTCGCCTGCGAGCGAAGAACCTCAAATGGGATGAGTGGAAGAATGGTTCAGTGTATCCGGGTCTGACGGTCCAGCTCACAAAAGTGAAGGGACGCTGGCTATTCAGTGGCGAGGAAAAACCGAACCCAGCTCTGAAGAGGGTTGACTGTTCAGAAGTAGATTGAGGGTGGGTGCGTAGAAGATGAGAACTCAAGGATGGCCACAATGCGTCGTGGGAACAACAATAATCTGATTTGGAGAGGGTTCATTGGTTATGGAACCTTTAAGGGAATCGGCACCACGTTAAGCTTTGGCTTTTTGCTTTTCACCCTGCCTATCAGAGTCTTGCGTTGGTTGGTTCGCTCCTACCAAAAATCGTCGAACACTCGAAGACGCGTGCAGCGCCGGCATTGATTCCGCAGGCAGGCGGTACCATCTGAAAGAGCAGTGTACTGCAAGCAGATTCGCCGAGGAAATTTCAACCGAGATGATGGCGACAAGCATCAACCAGATCCTCAACCGAAATGCTGTCCGAAGTGTAATTCATTCCAACCGCGTCACTCCTTGTATTAACCCCAGCCAGAAAGAACCTTCCAGTTGGTCGCCGGCAGCCATTCCCGGGGCTAGTGACTCGGTTTGTATCGATTTGAAATCGAAGTTTTTGAGGGTGCCGACGCGCCGAGGTCAGTTCTATATTCGCCCTTGACATAGACCTAGAGAGTATTGTAAAGGCAGTCCTCAGTATAAGTTACGATAATCTACGGAGGGGTAAAAATGAGAGTTTCGCGACCGCCGCCAAGGGCTTAATAGGCGTGAACGCCTAAGCCCAACAGCCCAAAGACAAAGCTGCCCTGAAGAGTGATATCGAGTCGTTCTCTTCAGGGCAAACCTTTCCCGAGTCGGAACTCGGAGGATCGGATACGTGTACCCAAATCGCGAGGATTGTACATATGTCTGCCTCCGAGTTCAAGAAAAACAAGGAGACAAAACATGAGTATGAATTGCGAGGCGCCAAAGGGTGCCAGCCATCAATTGTCACACCCGGACCCAGTCGAAAAGCAGCTTATTCTTGCGGGTCAAATGGAAGAACACGAAATCATGCTTTGGGCGTCGGGGGAAATCGAACCGCTCGGCACGCTCGCGGTGGAAAGTATGATTTCCTTAATCAAGGAATACCACTTCGCTGGCAAGAAAACGGATGTGGTAAATGAATTGATAACTCTTGCGAATCAGAAGATTCAGACTCTAGTTACACGTAAAAGCCGCCGAATACCACCAGGTCTGAGTATTCCGGAGATTTGTGATGACGTCGCGTCTCTCTTCTGGACGCAGGTGTTTGATCACGGGGCTGCCCCTTGGGCTGAGATCTGCTTTTGGAAGGTAGTATCCAATCTGTTCACAGACGTGGTCAGGCTACGCAAAGTGGGATTGATTTCTATTGACTCCAGTACACGAACGAGCGCTCGGGAGTTAGCTGACAAAGGATTATCTTTAGAAGTCCGACTGGGTCTACGCGAAGCATTAGGAACCTTAAAGCCGAACGAGCGTCGGGCGTTCTGGCTTCGATACGGTTGTGGGCTGTCGGTAGGGAGGACTGGCGAGCTCTTGCATCGAGATCGGCGCTCGGTACGAAACCTTCTCCACTCTGCAACCAGCAAACTACAGCTCATGTGTTAGTTGCAAGGGCATCCGTCCAAAGGAAGCGCGGCGGCCAGCCTTGGCCGCCGCCTCTTCTTTTGTAAACATGCTTTCGAAGGGCGCTGGTCCATCCATTCTCATCCCCACTGAACAATTATTTGTTGTCAAAAGTTTCCCATTTTGCCCTCCTCGTCCGCTTTAGTAGATCGTAAGCCAATCACGATCAAGTTGACTAACGCTATCAAGAAGGAGGGCGGAGCTGTGTCCAAAGAACGAAATACTCTTCAATCTCAGGTACACGGGATCGAAGGGGGTGATCAGCAGAAGACTACTCTTAGAAATCTGGTGATCCAGGCAGGCAAGACAGGCGCGACACTCCCGAACGGCCAGCCGATCAAGATTTTGCTTGAGGATCCCGACAACGCTTCGGTGCTTGATACAAGCGTCGTTGCTTCCGATTGTGCGCTTCAGGACCTCTTGCGACTTTTCCCAGTCCCAAAGCGGCTACTGGCAATTCTCAGTTGGGGGCCGCGCGCCCAATATCGGGAAGTGCCTTCATCGATAACGGTTGGAGAACTCAAACGCGAGGTGGAAGCCGATGTGTCGCGGTTACAGGGCGGTAAAGTGCATAAATACGTCCTTCAAGTCACCGGCAATCGAATCCGGCCTGACGAGGAGACGAGGCTGTTAAGCCTTACTAACTATCCGCATGCAAATATCTGTTTGGACGTCCTCAACGAAGGAGAGCCCCTACTCAACTCGGAACTGCGGTCGGTCAACGAGCACCTTTTCCGCAAACACCTTGCCCGTGGCCGATTTCAAAGCGGGGTTGACCAAGGCCTATGGCGACTCCTGAGTATAAGTTGGCCGGAGATATTCATCGCGCTCAGACAAAAAGAGCATAGAGGGAGATGTGAAGAAGCGCTCGTACGATTGGGACTCAAGAGTTACCCACAGAGAGCTCCTATCGTGCAGCTTTGGGACGGCGATCGTCTAACCAAGGTGGAACCTGAAGACTGGCCCCGCTGGTTCGCCGATTTTGTGATGGAGCATTACGGCTCGTTTGGCGTAATCGAGGCCGCGTCCTACTCGCGCAAACTACTCCAAATATCTGAAACGGTCGCGCGCAGACTTAAGCAAGAAGAGGTTAGTGCCTGGGATAGTTCCGGCGACATTACTCAATCTCTCATTCGGCTCTTGACCTGCCTGCGAAGGGAAAGTCGCGCATCGCAAGGAAGTCAGCGAGGTCGACGGCGTTTCACCCGCAGTTGAACCATCAGAAAAGAGATCGCCACTAAAAAACTGTTGACACAGTTAGTACTCAATTCATCAACTCGCGCTAGCGAGTGTCTTCTCGCGAAAGGAGAATGCGAATGTTAGATAACCAACAGATTGACGAGCTACGTCACCGTCTCGCACTGTCAGAAGAGGCTATCGCTCTAATCGAGCAAGTACGGTCTGGCGATCCCTCACGGGCGGTGCAGTCCGGCGCAGGCAACGTCCATGGCCGCTACCCCAGCAGGAAGATGGGCATGACGATCCAATTCGAAAGTCATCAGGTCGAACTCCCCGCAATCTACGAACTAGAGCACGATCCCAAGGTTCTGGAATTTTATGACCAACCACCGGCAATCAAGCTTAGCTATCTGGGCGTCGATGGTCGACGGCGGTCGCACCTTCACACGCCAGATTTCTTTGTAATCGGAAAAGAAGGAATCGGATGGGAGGAGTGCAAGACTGAGGAAGCCTTACTTGAGCTCGAAAAGAAGAATCCGAATCGTTACAGCCGAGACGAAAGCGGTGATTGGCGGGCGCCAGCCGGGGAGCAATTCGCTTCGACGTTCGGTCTTTCATACCGCGTGCGTTCCTCACGGAGCATAAATTGGATCTTTCAGCGCAACATTCGCTTTCTCGATGATTACTATCGAACTGAGACGCCCATCGTGGCGGAAGAGTCTCGACTGGCCGTGCTTGGGATTGTAACCGCGGAGCCGGGGCTAACACTTGCCGCTCTTTTGAGTCGAGTTGATTCGACCGCCAGCCGAGACGATGTCTTCAGCCTTATTGCTAGTGACGGCCTGTACGTAGACATATATAAGGCACCGTTGGTCGAGCCGGAGAAAGTACAGGTCTTCTCGAATAGGCAAGCTTGTATTGCTTATGGACTCGTTATCGATTGCACGCCACGTTTCGAGTCGTCCCGGCCTCGAGTCGTAGAGGTAGCCGCCGGCCAATCCGTAACATGGAATGGGAGCCCTTGGAGAGTGATCAATGTCGGAGACGGGCAAGTAAGTCTGTTAGGCGCCGATCAGAAGCTCATCGAGCTTCCTCAAACTACACTTGAGTCACTCATCCAGGAGGGGAAGATAAGTAACCCCGAGGCAGAAGTTTCATCTACCCATCCGGTAGTCCAAGAAGCATTCGCCGAAGCTTCTGAAGAGGACTTCGCTCTGGCTAATCGTCGTTGTGAAATCGTGCGCCTCTTTCTTGCGGGTGAACCATTGCCGGAAAACCACGGTTTGTCGGACCGCACTTTACGGCGCCACGTGCGAGCTTATCGCCACTATGAAGAAGCGTACGGCTGTGGGTACGCGGGTCTTTTGGCGCGGACGCGCCGGCGTGGCTTCCGAGGCAGCAAATTGCCTGCGGCGACTCAGCAAGAAATCGATCGTTTTATCGAAGACGATTACGAGGATCTGCGCCAAAAGAGGATGTTCGAAGTCTGGGGTAGTCTGGTTAAGTCATGTATCACAAAGGGGTTGCTTGCACCAAGCTATAAGACCTTTGCCAAAGCCATACGAATGTGTGATCGCTACAAGCAGGTCTTGAAACGCCTCGGCCGCCGGGCCGCTTATCAGGTTGAATCCTTCTTTTGGCGGTTGGATCTGTTGACACCGCGACACGGCGATCGGCCATTTGAAATTGTGCACATTGACCACACACAGCTTGATGTTGAGTGTGTGCACTCGGAGACTGGCCAGCCTATGGGGAGGCCCTGGCTGTCGATCATGATCGACGCCTACAGTCGCAAAATTCTTGCCCTATACCTGACGTTCGACCCGCCGAGTTATCGAGCGTGCATGATGCTTCTGCGCGAGTGTGTACGTCAACATCATCGGCTGCCGCAAACGATTGTCGTTGATGGTGGCGCCGAATTTCAAAGTACTTATTTTGAGACCATGCTGGCTCGTTACGAATGTACCAAAAAAGTTAGGCCGCCGGCGAAAGCTCGGTTCGGTTCTATTTGTGAAAGGCTTTTCAACACGACGAACACTCAATTCATCCATAATCTTCGCGGCAACACCCAGATAATGACAAACGTCCGGCAGGTTACCAAATCTGTTAACCCTAAGAATCATGCCCTCTGGACGCTGAATGAACTGCACGCGAGATTTTGCGAGTACGCCTACGACGTTTACGACAAGTTAGAGCACTCAACTCTGGGTCAAAGCCCACGAACAGCGTTTTCGGCTGGACTCCTTAGGACGGGAAAACGCTCACACCGCTTCATTCCCTTTGATGATGACTTTCGAATTGCGACGTTACCATCGACACCGAAGGGCACAGCGAAGGTAAACACCAGCCGGGGAATCAAGGTTAATCGTATCTTGTACTGGTCAGATTCGTTTCGAAGTCCGCTGGTAGAACGTTGCCAGGTTCCCGTGCGGTATGACCCGTTCGATGCCGGCACGGTGTACGCGTTCGTTTCGAATCGCTGGGTGGAAGCTCATTCCGAGTACTTTTCGGTGTTCGCCGGGAAGTCTGAGAAGGAAATCATGCTGGCGACGAGGGAATTACGCTCGCGTCTTTCTCAGAGCACAGAAAAATTCACAATAACTGCTAAGAAGATCGCGGAGTTTCTTCAATCGGTTGACGCGGATGAGGCCCTCATGGTCCAGCGTCAGCGCGATCGCGAACTTCAGACCATGAGTCAATCGGCCGCGACGACCCCGAAAGCTGCTGCGGAGTCCGATCGTTCCTCAATTGATCTGAGCGAAAGTGATGAGCCCAGATCGGAATCTTCAATTGATGAAGAATTCGAACCAGAAATGTATGAGGAGTACGCATAAGATGAATAAGCCAAACTCATTTCCCGCAGAATTGCTCAATAAACCACACGACATACGTAAGCTGTATTTCGTTGACTACACATTGGCACACCCGGCTCTTAAAGAAGCCACCCAAGAACTGAGAGAGGCAATCTTTGGGCTGCCGGGCTCTCTCATCCTCGTCTATGGACCAACAGGAGCTGGTAAAACCACCTTATTGAAACGAATGGAGATAATTATTAAAGGTGAGCTCAAGGCTGAACTTGAGGATGATCCTGGTCGCCTGCCATTCGTTAGCCTCGATGCTATTGCTTCACCTTCAGGTAACTTCAGCTGGCCCGACTTTTTTCGCCGACTGCTTGTCGAACTGGGTGAACCTTGCGTGGACAGAAAAAAGGTGCTTGAAGATCACCCCTTCGATCGATTCAACTTTACTGACCGAACGCCTGAGACGATCCTTCGCTTTGCATCTGAAAAGGCGCTCCAATTCCGACGCCCGGCCGCTCTGTTGATAGACGAGGCTCAACATATGGGCAAGACCTCGTCCGGGCGAAAACTGCATGACCAACTGGATACTATAAAGTCATTTTCAACCGTCACCAAGACAACTATAGTCTTGTTTGGAACTTACGAGCTGTTGCCGTTCAGGAACCTCAGTAGCCAGCTCAGTCGAAGAAGCATTGACATTCATGTCAGGCGCTACGATGCGCGAGTTAAGCGTGATATTGAGACCTTCAAGAACGTCCTTTTCGCCTTTCAATGTCACCTTCCCCTTCAAGAACAACGCGATCTGGTCGCCATCTGGGAATACCTTTACGAACGAACAACCGGATCTATAGGAGTGCTGAAGGAGTGGCTGATTCGGGCTCTGTATAAAGCGCTCCAAGATGGCGGCACCACGCTGACTGAGTTCCATCTGCAGAAGACGGCGCTTACCCTTTCGCAACTGACGAAGATGTCCAAAGACAATTCTGACGGAGAAACTGTCTTGCGGGAAACTGAATTGGAACTGGCCCTTCTCAGGGAACGCCTGGGCCTGACTCCCGGGCAGCGCGTGAATGACAACAAGGCAGAAATTAATGATAACAAGTCAACTACAAACAGGTCCAAATCAACGCGCGTCGTTCGTGTCGGCACGCGAAAACCAAAGCGAGATCCTGTTGGGCAGCCACTACTGCAACCCTCATGAGCTTTACGAAGATTGGGATCTCTCAAATCCTTCTATGTCGCCTCGGAGCGAACTTCACTGGCTAGCTCCGATCGGCGTAGGGACGCCGTATGTTGAGAGCCTCTCAAGCTACTTCAGACGATTAGCCGACGCACATTGTGTTTCTCCTTCACATCTCTTTGAGGAGAAGGTCGGGCCACTGACGGGTCGGCGATACCTGGTACAAGGCACAGCTACAAAGTGGAATTCGTTTCTAGGCGCCACCTACCGTTACGTCACTATTAATGGCGTCGGTTCCATAGCATCTGATTGGATACGCTGTTTAGAAGAGTTGACTCTTCGTATGGGTCTCAGAACCCTCACAATGAACTTGTGGTCCAACGTAGTATCTTCGAGAGAATTGTTTCACGACAAACCTCGCTGGTGTTCTTCTTGCTTCAACGATTGGCGAACAGCCGGTCAAGAGATTCGTGAACCCCTGGTCTGGACTCTGCGTCCGGTTCAAATATGTGATCTCCATCAACGACGTCTCACATTCCGGTGTCCGCATTGCGATCGCATTCCACAGCCTCTTTGCGTTAGTTCAAAACCGGGCTATTGCTCGCATTGCGGTAATTGGTTGGCTGATGTGTCTCAGGCAGATAAGGTACCGGACAACTTGGACTTGAATTGGCAGAACTGGGTAACACAGAACCTGGGACAAATGTTGATCGTAGCGCCCACAGTTTCCGAAAAACCGCTAAGAACCAAAATTACCATTAGCGTGAGCCAAATAATCGATGAACTCTGCAACGGAAACGGTGCGGCGTTCGCCGAACGAATTGGTCGTATAAAAACGACTGTGTGGGGTTGGACGAACCTCGAACACAGAATGCGAATGTCTGATTTGTTGGCTGTCTGCTATTGGGCCCAACTGGCACCCGTTGATCTATTGCTAAGCGATTTGGGATCAGCCCTTAGAAAGAGTGCTCTGTTCAATCGTGTCAGACCATCCCCTCCACGTGAGCGTGAAAAATCGGTTCGCGTCCCACGGCGCTTGGATAAAACCGATATCAAGGCTCAACTGGAGACCTTGCTTGCATCAGGAAACGTGCCGGACACTTGGAAGGGGGTCGCGGCTATCGTCAATATTGACAGGGTTCATCTAAGACGCTTATTTCCAGAATTGAGCAAACTTCTTGTAGCGGAGTGCAGAAAGGCGAGGGCGATCAAAAAAACTAATCGAGACCGCGACCGCCGGGCGTATGTTCACGGTGCCATCGCTGAAGCTCGAAAGAAAGAAGGCTCGGTTTCACGACGTGCTGTTATTTCAATCCTCAGGGAGCAGGGGAAAGTAGTTGATTATCGTGTAATTTCAGTTGCGTTTCGCGAGATCAGGCATCAAGGGCCAAGTTTGAAATAAATTGATTGTCCGAGATTTTGTCCATCCTTAGTCGGCTTCTTGTATGCAACCTCTCATTTTCAGCTATTAGAATCAGCACTCATTTCCTTCGAAAGTATCTGGGGTTAATGCCCAGAATTCCTGCAAGCTCATACACTAATTTGGAAGCATAAGTTGGCCGTGCGCGACTGGAAGCATAACGTGTCCAACCCGGCCAGGTTATGGTTCAAGTTACACGGTGGATGCCTTTTTCATTCATAAACTTGGTGGAGCCGAGGGGGATCGAACCCCTGACCTCATGACTGCCAGTCATGCGCTCTCCCAGCTGAGCTACGGCCCCTTGTGTTGATGCAGCTCTCTGCTAAATGCTTGCTGCAGACTAAACTAGCGTTCCAAGCTGCGTCAAGCTACGGCTCGGCTTCGAGTACGTGAATTTCACCGGAGAATCGTGTTCGCCCGATTCGCATTGCTGGCTGAACGGCTTCCCGAATCCCAGTCTGTTACGGCTTGCTGACAACCAGAACGACAAACGATCCCGGTTTGACGCTACGCCTCGCGCGTCCGCCTGGTTCGGCCGCCGGTGTCTCAACGAATTCAGCGGCGGGCAGAAAGATTCGCTTGGTCTTCGCATCGAAGGCCATCGTCTTAGCGCTTGGCTGAGTTTTGACCGGCCCCGCGTCTTCGTAGTCGTTTGCAGACTTCTCATGGAAGATGCTCAATGTCCCATCTCCACAGGAAAAGAAAATCAAAGAAGCGCTCGGATCGAAACCGGCAAAGTCGACTCCCTTGCCGATCGGGTAGCTGTTGATTACCTTTCCATTGGCGGCATCCATCACCACCATCTTTGGTTCTTCGCGGCAGCCAATAAACAGGCGGTTGGTCTTGGGATCGTAAGCGAGACCGGTTGGAGTTTTAGCGACCCCGATTGGAAAACGATTCTTGACTTCGAGAGATTTTGGATCAAACACCACGACTTCGGCGGTGTCTTCGCTGTTCAGATAGACCAGTCCGTCCTTGCCGATTACGGCCTGCTCGCCGTCCCCGGCCACTTTCACCGTGCCGACTACATCGCCGGTCGCTGCGTCGATCGCGGTCACATCATGTGAGCCGTGGTTATTAGTGAAAACGCGTTTTGTGCGCTCGTCGTAATAGATGCCATCCGGCCCTTTCCCTACGTCGATCTTCTTAATCAGTTGCAGCGTCGTCGGGTCGAACATCGAGACCTTATTCTCGCGTCCGTTGCTGGTGAATCCGTGCTTAAAGGCTGAAGCAATGGCAGCACCGTGAACTCCCGGAGTGTCGGCAATCGTGCCCACGAGCTTGCCATTGTCAGCATCCAGCACTTCGACTTGAGTACCGTGCGAAACGTAAAGCCGGCGCGCCGCGCCGTCGAGGGTGACATAGTCAAACCCACCCACGCCCGGGATTGGATACCGATCTACCACGCGATAGGCGGTGGGCGCTTGCAGCAGCACCGCCGAGAATACAAACGCGATCATGAAGCCCTTCATGCTTATCATTGTTACCTTCCTTTACTGAGTCTGGAATTTGGGAATCAAGAACACCAGAAATTTGCCACCACTCTTGAACGTTTTCAGAAACCGCATCTTATCCCCAAACACCGATCCTGCGGTAGGGCGTACACGCTAATTCGAAGTTAACAATTTCACCGCCTAAGAGTTAGTAGTGTGGAAGTTGCGTCCGTAAGAATCAAACGCGAAGCGGAGTGTCCTCCGAACCTGAACTCAAAGTTCACGGTGTCTTCACGAGGCTACTGACTGGCCGGCGCTTCTGACCTGGGAACAATGAAGTCCGCTTTTTATGGCGCGAGTATGTAACCGCACGCCGCCCAAACGTGTCTAACTTTTCGGGCCGGTAAAATGGGAAAGGTGTGTATAACGAATTCAATGGGACGATTGCCGAACATCAAACCGCTTGGCGCAATGATCCGCTCAACTCTGACGCTGCTGTTCTTTGTCTTTGTGGCAAACGGCCAGGTTAGCAATCCGCCCGGGAACCCACTCACAGAACTGTCGTCCTATTATGACCACGAGTTAGAGCGACTTACCAAAGAGAACAGCCAGCTCAAACAGTTGTACGCCGACGGTCTAATCGCTCGCAACGAGTTAGAGGCGAGTGATCGATCAATTGCAGATCTACGGGCCAAGTCTGAAGATATTCACCGGCAAATGGCAGCCGTGCCGACGACACCATTGTCTCAATCAAAGCTGGTCGGCACGCCGGGACCATGGACCACGGGTAATCAAAGAATTGATGCTTTGATTCGTGATAGTGGCACTCGCTACGGCGTCGATCCTTACCTGATTTATTGTGTGATGTCTCAGGAGTCGAGCTTTGCCGCGAACGCCGTTAGCCCGAAGGGCGCTCGCGGCCTGATGCAGTTAATGCCCGCGACCGCCGCTCGTTACGGAGTAGTGAATCTCATAGACCCGGAGCAGAGTATCAATGGAGGAACGCACTACCTGAAAGACCTGCTGAATCTCTTTGACGGACGTATTGATCTCACCCTCGCTGCCTACAACGCAGGTGAAGGGGCTGTAATGAAGTACGGCAACCGTGTTCCACCGTACGCGGAAACGAAGTCGTACGTCCGCCTCATATCCATGCGCTATCTGAATAAGAACGGATCTTAGCGTACGCGACATTTGTTCCGGCCGGGAGCGCGGGCATCTTGCCCGCTGAACATTTGGTCAGCGTCAACTGCAATCGGCCTGCGGCAACTTGCTCATTCAATAATTACGACCCGAAACAACTCGTTATTAAGGCTGAAGCCACGGTGTGAATGAGACACTCCGAAAACCAAAACTGCACCAGCCTGCCCGGGCTTACTCTGTCCGCTGCTACCGGATCAGCGTTACAAAGCCCCAACTCGCTGGTGCCGGAAAATCTCAAACGGGCAAACGCCGAGGTCCAGGTCGCACTGGCGGGCGAACGGGAATTCGCCTCTTGAAGCATGGGATACTCCTCACACCGGCTCGTATCCGCACTGCGCGTAGATTCTCAATGGACAGCATTGGAATTCCGGATTGTCTGGCCTGACGGATCAATCCACCATACCAAGGCGGCTTCGCAGACCTATCGAGATGAAACCGGCCGCCCGCTGCGGATGATCGGTGTGAATTACGACATCACCGCTCTCAAGGAAGCGGAAGCAGAATTGAAGGCTTCGAGCGAGCAGTTGCGCGCCCTTTCGGAAAGTCTGAGAAGAGCTAAAGAGGAAGAAGGAATCCGGATCGCACACGAACTTCACGACGACCTGTTAGAGGCTGGCGTTGCCCGCCTCTAAACGGAGATTAGCTTACTACCCTTGCTCTACTTCCCCCTGAAAACCGGCTTGCGTTTTTCCAGAAACGCGTTGACTCCCTCGTCCTTGTCTTCAGTCGAAAAGCAGAGCGCAAAGAGATCCACTTCGCGGCGCAATCCCTCGTCAAGATTAGAGCGTGAAGCGATCTTCACGGCTTCCTTGGCCAGGCTAACTGAGACTGGTCCTTTCTCAGCGATGCGGTTGGCGATCTCCATGGTCCTGGCCTCAAGCTGATCCAGCGGTACCACGTGATTGACTAAACCGATCCCCAGAGCAGTTTGAGCGTCGATGATCGCACCCGTCAGGATCATCTCCATTGCTTTGCCTTCGCCGACCAGACGAGTCAACCGCTGAGTGCCGCCGCCGCCGGGGATGATACCCAGGTTGATTTCCGGTTGACCGAAACTGGCGTTCTCACTGGCTATGCGTATATCGCAGGCGAGCGCCACTTCGCAGCCACCACCGAGACAGTATCCGTTAACCATCGCGATGATTGGTTTGGGAAAAGTGTCGATCGCCGTAAATAGTGATCGTCCCACCATCACCGCACGTTGAGACATCGCGGTGCGTCCGGCAAATTCCGCGATGTCGGCGCCGGCGATGAAAGCCTTGTCGCCTGCGCCAGTGAGCACAACAACACCCACTGAATCGTCCGTGCGCAACTCTTCGAGGATAGCCGCGCCTTCTTCGCGCGTCTTGATGTTCAGGGCGTTTCTTTTTTCAGGACGATTGATGGTGATGATCGCGACGCGACCACGACGATCGAGCAGAAGTGTTTCGAATGATTGCGACATTGACATGCTCCGAAAGTGGCGTTGATTGAGAAAGGGAATCGTAAAGGTCCGGCAGAAAATCGTCAAACGGAGTAATTCAACGACGGAATCGGTTTCGCGTTTGCTGAGATCGGTGAGGTCACACCTTCGGGCGGCAGCAGCGGCGTTTCCCTCATTCACACCGAGGCTTCAGCCCGGTGATCAGCGCACGCCCTGGGAAATTGGGAAGCGTTGCTAAGACATGAATCTCGTGACGATCACCGGGCTGAAGCCTTGGTGTGAATGAAAGGCGACGATTCCAACTGGTGCCCTACTGTGAAGGAGAATCGGCATCAAGATCCGCATCCGGCGCCGACAATTGCCCGTCGGCAACCCAGGAAACGAACAGCCGCAGCCAGTTGTCCACCGGGTCGGCGATTTGCACACCAACGCGGGCCGTGCCGTACACTGCGGGCGCAACGCGCACGACGATGGCCGTCGTTTCCATCGGCGCGCCATCAGGGCGATGCGCACGCAGGTAGAGGCGCTCACCGCGACTCACCCTTTGATTGAGATGAAACAGCGCACCTGATGTCGAGATGTCATCGGTCTCGGTCGGTTCGCTCCAGGCTGAGCCATCCTCGGCTCGTCCGGAAACCACGATCGGCATGCGCAGCGCCATACGCAGTGCGAATCGTTTCTCTTCGTTGTTATAGGGCGTGCTCATTGTTTGCAACACAGTTGCTCCAAACCTCAGGCAGAGGGCACTGGGCGCGCCTCCCCTTTTCCATTATTCCAGACGTAAAATCCTTCGCCGGTTTTCTTGCCTAACTTTCCCTCATCGACCAGCCGGCGCAGAACTTGAGGGGGACGAAAAGTCTCACTGCCCAGTTCCCGGTGCAGATACTCGGCAATGTTCAGTCGCACATCGAGGCCGACCAGGTCTGTAAGTTTCAAGGGCCCCACCGGATGGTTATAACCGAGTTCCATCGCCTTATCGATATCCGGCGCACTGGCCACGCCTTGTTCGAACATCCGCATCGCTTCCAGACCCAGGGCAACTCCCAAACGGCTCGAAGCAAATCCCGGCACGTCCTTTACGATGATCGGTTCTTTTCTCAACCGGCGACCCACGGCACAAACCGTTTCGACCGTCTCATTCCCGGTTGCCTTGCCGACCACGATCTCGACCAGACGCATCAGGTGGACCGGGTTGAAAAAATGCATTCCCACAACTGCCTCGGGACGCTGCGAGGCTCGAGCGATTTCTGTGATTGAGAGCGACGAAGTGTTCGAGGCAAAGATGAACGGCCTTTCCGCCATTTCTTCCAACTGGCGCAGGATCTCCTGCTTCAAATCCAATTTCTCGGGCGCCGCCTCAACGATCAGATCAGCCTTAACAGTCTCTTCCAAACGCGTGGTGCCGCGAATGCGTTGCAGTGTCTCGTCGCGATCCGCCTCAGTCAGTTTGGCCAGTTGAATACCCTTTGTCAGATTGCGTTCGATGGCCTGAATGCCGCGGGTCAGCGAGTCCCGGTCCACGTCGCGCAAAATCACGCGAAACCCGGCGCCGGCGGCAACCTGGGCGATGCCGTGCCCCATCGTGCCTGCGCCGATTACGGCGATGCTCTCAACTGTGGGGGTGATGCGGTCTCTCAAGAATGTGCCGAAACTCTCCTCCGAGCCGAGCTTTCTTCCCTACCGAAAGCTCTTGTTCGACTACTTTAGTACCAATAGTTATACTATACGCCTAACCCAAATGGCTATACTCTAGGGCACTTAAGCCGCAATAATTTCAGCGAATACGAGAGAGGGCGAAGCAAATTCAATGGACAAAGAGAGAACAGTCAGGGACGTTGTAATCATCGGTTCGGGGCCCGCCGGACTGACCGCGGCCATCTATACAGCCCGCGCCAATTTGAAGCCACTCTTGATTGACGCTCCGGCGGATGCCGAAAAGCAGACGACGCCGGGCGGGCAGTTGATGATCACCACCGAGGTTGATAACTATCCCGGTTTCGCCAGGGGAATTCAGGGACCGGACCTGATGGTCGAATTTCGGCAGCAAGCCGCCCGTTTTGGCACCGAGTTTTTGGAAGCCTGGATAACCAAAGTCGAATTGCATGAGCGACCCTTCACTCTGCACACGGAAGATGGAACAATAAAAGCGAAGACGTTGATTATTGCGTCCGGCGCCTCCGCTCAGTGGTTGGGGATTCCGGGAGAAGCCAAGACACCGCTCGGTTTCGGCGGCAATGGTGTTTCGGCCTGCGCGACTTGTGATGGACCGCTGCCCGCGTTTCGCAACAGGGTTCTGGTGGTCGTCGGTGGTGGTGATACGGCCATGGAAGAGGCGACGTTTTTGACGCGTTACGCCTCTCGAATCTACGTGGTTCATCGCCGCGACAAGTTACGCGCGTCAAAGATTATGCAGGACAAGGCATTTGCCAACGAGAAGCTGGAATTCATTTGGAACACGGCGGTCGAAGAAATCCTCGGAACGAATGAGCATGGAGTAACGGCAGTGCGGCTGCGAGACCTCAAGACCGGCGAAGCGCGCGAGTTTCCCTGCGCCGGCGTTTTTATCGCCATCGGTCACAAGCCTAATACCGACTTGTTCAAAGGCCAGATCGAAACCGACGCGGTCGGCTATATCAAGACGGCCGGGCATTCAACGGCGACGAATATCCCCGGTGTCTTTGCCTGTGGCGACGTGCAGGATTCGTTTTATCGCCAGGCGGTCACAGCGGCCGGCACGGGCTGCATGTCGGCCATCGATGCCGAACGCTTTCTGGATCACCTGCCCGTGCCGATGCCCAACGGCGAAGAGCTAACGATTGATGGCGAACACATCACGCCCGATCACAAACGGATCATTACTCCCGACGGACATGTGATTCTGAATGAGCCGAAAGAGGTCAGCGCTTCGGGAAATTAGTGCAGTTGCAGTACGCAGGTCAGTGCTGTGAGCGGCAGCGACCCGGAGGTCGAGCAACCAATATGGTGGCCAGCGGCGCTTCGGTTGCCGATCCGAACAAGTCCCAGGCCCGAAGGGCCGATATTCAATAGCCACGTCCGTGAGGGCGTGGATCAATCACTTCTAAAGAAAATGAGCGCCGAAGGTGCGACACATTTGTGATCACAACAGCACAATTGAATCGTCTTGCTCGCGTCGTCTTTGCGGTGGAGCAACCGGCTCAGCCTCAATCCGGCGGCGGGGCTGATACCCGACTTCCAGCGGACACCTCTCACAATAAGTACCCAATCTTTCTTTCCGGTCTTCGCATTCATTGCAACCAAGCGCCTGTCCCGTCTCGCGTAACGCATCCACCAGCGGCAGCAGCAGACGCCCACGCTCAGTCAAAGCGTACTCAACACGCGGCGGATTCCCGCCGTAGTTCTTTCGGTCGAGCAGGCCGTCCTTTTCCATGTCACGCAGCCGGGCCACCAGCGTGCGACTGCTGATCGGATAGAGCCCTTCGAGAATGTCGGTCATGCGCCGAGCGCCGCCGGCCAGATCGCGCACGACGAGCATGGTCCACTTGTCGCCCACCATCTGCAGCGCACCCGCTACCGGACAACCATCTCCCGCGCGTCGTCGCAATGCCGTTTACTCCTCAGCTACTTCCTGTTTTTTGCAAAGGTCTGGCTAATTCAGTGCCCACCCGGCTCAGGAAATTTCCAATCGCATGGCGAAGCTTAGCACAGAATCTCGCACGCCAGCCGCGTTAACGCGGCTTCCCCGAAAGGTTACGAGCGAGGCCAAAAGGCGCTCAGACCGATCAGCCAAACTTTGCGTGCTTGGCGCCTTTGCGCGAAGAGTCTTTCCAGTTGTAACTGTTATAATTTGGGACGAAGCGTCTCACCCGATGCGCAAAGCACCCAAAGACAGGTAGTGGACCTAATTTCCGTTTAAACGAATCCGCAATTTTTCATCAGCCTGTTAGAAGCGGGCCCGCCGGAGCTTGTCAAAAGAAATGAATTCACTTTGATTAACCTTGGGCCTGCGGGCAACATCCGCCTCTAAACGAAGATTTGTCGATTAGGATTCGTGGGTCTTGGCTCGGTGATTGTAGCGCAAACCACGCAAGCTGACAGCTTGCGTTACATCAACCAGCAATGATTGACCCTTCAGGCCTGCGGTCGCAGGCTGATGTTGTAGGTCTTGATCTTTGAGTTCAGCGTGGTGGCGTTCATCCCCAGCAGGCGCGCGGCGCGTGATTGGTGGCCGCCGGTTTGTTCCAGGGCGCGCCGGATCAGATCGATTTCAAAGCGTCGCACTTCGTCGTAAAAATTTATCCCGCGGCCGATGTCCTGTACGGCGACTGTGCTGCTGCCTTCGCGAGCGCTGTCCAGCACCGATTGCGGATCACTGATTTCCTGACGCAGGCACTCGCGCGTGATTTCGTTACTCGGCGCAATCACCACGGCGCGCTCGATTGCGTTTTCCAACTCACGCACGTTGCCGGGCCAGGAATGCGCCTCGAGCAGGGCCAGCACCTCCGGCGCGATGTGCTCCGACACCTGGCGGCCATTCTCTTCGTTGTACTTGCTGATGAAGTGCTGGGCCAGGGGCAGTACGTCCTCGCGTCGATCTCTTAAAGGCGGCAACTCAATCGGCACTACTGAAAGGCGGTAGTAAAGATCCTCGCGAAACGTCCCGTGCTTGACTGCCTCTTTGAGATCAATGTTGGTGGCGGCGATGATGCGGACGTCGACGCGGCGGGGCGTCGTGTCTCCCAGCGCGGTGAACTCGCGTTCCTGAATCACGCGCAACAGACGCACCTGAGTTTCGGGCGGAATGTCGCCAATCTCATCCAGAAAAATCGAGCCGCCATCGGCAACTTCAAACAACCCCTTCTTGGCCGCGACCGCTCCAGTGAAAGCGCCGCGCGTGT
>Ga0179594_10000027_pt1 | contig 66588 bp, 105 predicted proteins | sample CZOMad1_1_08_16f_FD_148625 | JGI IMG/M metagenome (GOLD analysis project Ga0179594, IMG submission 148625) | Vadose zone soil fungal communities from Angelo Coast Range Reserve, California, USA - CZOMad1_1_08_16fungal (Illumina Assembly) | ecosystem: Environmental > Terrestrial > Soil > Vadose...
TTTAGAGGTAGTAGTTAAGGATTTAATTGAAGCAGACAAAGCTACCGATGGATGGAGTAGCAGGTTGCTTGGTCTAGTAAGTGCAATAACCGTGTCAATTGGAGGACTCAAGGCTCTAGGAATGCTTAAAGGTTTGTTTGGTGGTGGCGCAACGATAGGAGCAGGAACTACAGCAGCACTAGGTGTAGCTGGTGCTGGGGTATTAGGCGGGGCATTAGCCAACTGGGGAATAAATATCAAGGCAGATGAATATGACATTAGGGCTAGGGAAAACTTCGATACGGTAGCTAATTCCAATCGCTCCGAGATAGCTATGGGAAGACTGTTTACCCAAGAGACAGGATTGGATAGAGTAACGCATGGTTTGGAATACAGTGCTTGGCTAGCCAACAAAAAGAAAGGAAAAGGCAGCCGTGGGTTCTCACCTGGCTTCTTGGCAAGGCACCCGATATTTAATGTTGGAGAAAATAAATCTAGTGTTAAAGGTTTGATTGATAAGTATGCTGCTCAATATGGTATTGATCCCGCCTTGCTCGAAGCGCAAGCCTATCAAGAATCGCGCTACAACCCGAAAGCTTTAAGTTCAAAGGGGGCAATCGGAGTCATGCAGTTGATGCCAAAGACTGCTGCTGGATTAGGCGTTGATCCGTTCAATCTGGAATCAAATATTGAAGGTGGCGCAAGAATGATGGCCGGATTACTCAATAAATATCACGGCGATACTTCTCTTGCACTAGCGGCATATAATGCAGGAGAGTCGAGAGTAGATCGCGCTCATGGAGTGCCTAGGATAGCGGAAACAGAAGATTACGTTAAGAGCATTCATCGTAGGATGGCAAGTCAGGCAGCAGGCAATACTGTATCGGTCAAACTAGACCAAAAAACGGATATCCACGTTAACGGTGCAGGGGAATCGGGAAGCACAGCAGATTTAATTGCGAAAGAACAAAATAAGGTCAATGCTTCATTGGCGCGAGACTTTGCAGGAGCAGTGCAATGATAATGGATGCGTACATATCGCCAGACAGATGCTATAGGTATTGGCTACTTCGTTTATGGGATTTAACTTTGCCAATCAACTGTAGCTGTGGTGTCAATCCATCAACGGCAGATGAGAACACTAACGATCCTACTATCCGTAAAGATATCGGATTTTCAGAACGTCAAGGTTTCGGGGGATTGCTAAAGGTTAACCTATCCGCATTTCGTAGTACAAATCCTAAGCCAGCGCGAATTCATGTCATCGGACAAGAAAATACTTCTACCCATATACGTAAATATTATGAGCATTTCGGAGCGAAGCAGTTTACGGCGGCATGGGGTAGAAATGGGATTCATTTCTATAGGGAATCCAAAGCTATCATACATGAATTCCCTGAGGCTTTATGTTTCGGTAAAAACCCTGACGGAACCCCTCGACATACTTTAATGTTACCTTACTCGACGCAACTAGAGAGAGTGTCGATAAATGTCTAGTCCAATCATAACTCCGGTTTCCATGAGACTGCCGCGATCTATTGGAACCATTACCTTCGATGCCGTAGTAGAAGAAAGGCACGAAGATCAATGGGAAATGACGGAGCACCCTGTAGAAGTAGGCAGCACAATTACAGACCATATCTACAAACTGCCAAGCTCAATCGATATCACAGCATTTACTTCTATGGGAAGCCAGCAGAACACAACACAGGATTCGTCATTCCTAAAAACTTTGTACAACAGTTTGCTTGCATTAGGTGGGGCGTTATTGCCAGTACAGACTGGGAAAAGAATCTATAAGAACATGGCAATACGAAGCTTGCGTGTGGATACGGATAAGAGAACGGAAAATGTCTTGAGTGTATCGGTATCGATGCAAGAAATAATATTTGCCACTACAACGCTTGTGACTGTAATCCCAATAGAGAATCAGGTATTGCCCGAGAGAACGGCGGTAACGGTAAACCAAGGCCCAGTGAATACGCAACCTGCCTCTAACTTTAATCCCCCGTCAACCCCATAAATAGTCTTACGGTGAGACTGGACTATTGGTTTATAATGATAATCATGAGAAAAGAGTTAAATCCAAACCATGCAGTGACGCAAGAGATGCGAGATAATTGGCATAAGATAGCCGCCATCATCATGTACAAGATGAAACTAAAAAGGGTAGTTATAACACTTGAAGATATCGCCACCTTAGGTGATTTTTTACAGGATGGAGCAATCTGCGCTCATCCCTCAGAAGATACCTTAGAAATATTTTTGGTAGATGGTATTGAGGCACAGCGGCTTGTTCGCGAAGAAGGAGGGTTGCCCGTATGAACCGAGATGAAGCCAAACAGAACCGCGAAGGTATCGACATACTCAAAGAAAAGAGCGAACAACACGGTGCGAAGGTATGCACTCTCAGTGGCAAACCGCCTGATCCTGCTTATGCCGAACTACATAACGCTCCGCAGCCCGTACAGAGCAACGGCCAACACGAGGACTATTATGTGCTCTGCCCAGAAGAACGGGCTAAGGGATTCGTTCGCCCTATACGGCAAGAGTACATCCATGACAAATGTCACTCCAAAACTCACATGGGACTCGCCCTGTCTGAAACCTATGCGCGTGACCCACATTTTTACGGAGCAACGTTTTGCTGCGCTTGTGGTGGGCACTTTCCAGTTGCGGAGTTTAAATGGTTAGATGGAGAAGTGCTAGGAACATAATCCATGTCCACTACCCCGATAGTCGTAGAAATTCCGCTCCAGCCGACTCCGCAACAGTTAGGAGTTACGCTGAATTCTGTGGACTACAAGCTTAAAGTAGTGTGGAACGAGCAAAATCTATCATGGGTAATGGATATAGCTAATGTAAATGGAAACGCAATAGCTTCAGGATTGCCGCTGGTAACCGCCGATGACTTACTTGAGCAACTAGGATACCTTGGAATCGGCGGTCAAATGATTGTACAGACAGATTTCGATACTACTCAGGTTCCGACATTTGCCAATCTTGGGAGTACAGGGCATCTTTATTTCGTATCAAGCTCAAGCATCGCCGCTCCTACCATTGCCGCGTTAACTCAAGTCTCCGCGCCTTCAACGCAGGGAAAGCCATTCCTGTTCAATATAATTCCATTTTCGACTACTCCAGCCTTTGTAGGTGCGCCGAATACGAACATGGTTTTCCAGATTACCTTGGCTGGAAACGTAACAACTCCTACATTGACAGGATTGACGGCTGGCGCACATGTAACATTCATAATTATTCAAGATGCTACGGGGAATAGATTGTTTCCTTGGCCAGCGAATGTGCGCGATGCCCAGACTGTAGGAACTACTGCTAACGAAAGAGACGTGCAAGAGTTTATCTGGGATGGAACGAATGCATGGCCAACCACGACTATGACGAACAACTAATATGAAAATACTGTGCCTGATTGTATGTTTCGTCGCGCTTCAGCTATCAGCCCAGACGAATATCAGCGTCAATAACATCAAGGCTACTGGTAATGTCGCAGCAAATGGAACAGTAACAGGATCGAACATTCCAGCAACTATTTCAGGGACAGGGGCATGTGTAAGTCAGTTTGTAAGAATCCTTAATTCAGGATTACCTCCAACCTGCGCAACCGTGGGGTCAGGCGATCTAGCGTCTTCACTTGCCCTAATAACGCCTTCCATTGATGTTGCATCGGGCATAAGCCTGAATCTTTCGGGAAGCGAAATTATAGGTACAACGCTGGGAGTATCAGGAACATCTTCATTCGCTGCTATATCAGCAACGCAGGTAACGAATACTGGTGATGAACTTTTGTCTTCTGGTAAGGTCGTAAAATGGAACGCCGATACTGGATTATCCAGAGACTCGGCAGGCGTAGTTGATGTGGGGAACGGAGCACAGGGAAATGCTAGCGGAACTCTTAACGCTGCAAATGTTACTGGGTTGACTGGACAGATTAGCCCAAATGTGGCCGGTGGTATTGATGTTGGAACCACAGCATTACCATTTTCTGGTATACGTATAGGTGCGGCTGCAACAAATAATGTTCGCGTCACGGCTACAGCTACGGCTGGCCGCACGGCGACGCTACCAGATAATACAGGTACTATTGCAGAACTTAACCTTGCGCAAACATGGAGTGCAGCGCAGGGGTTTAACGGGGGCATGACCACCAGCGCGGGTAGCTTGATGACGAATTACAACGGTAATTCTACGGCAGGGGCAGGAATACTTTCTATCGTGGGGTATGACCGTCAAGTTTCGAAGACGACGGCGCAGGGCGCGACAACTCTTTTAACTACAGGCGCTGGCACCACACTTTATATGGTAATGTCGGGCACAGCATGCACAACCACTTCATCTGGTGCGACCGTTCAAATCAATCTTATTTACACGGATACAAGTAACACGGTGCAAACTGTTAGTGGAGCTTCATCCATATGCACTACGTTGGGAGCCAACAGCGCGGCATCGCTACAGTTCTCATTCATGGCGAAGAATGGAACGGCTATAAATTACAGCACGACCATCGGTAGTACGCCGACATATGATATGAGGATTGCTATTATTCAAGTAGGAATAAACTAATCGCCGCCCCACTTCTGCATCGTGTCAATATGTTCCCCCTCATCTTTAAGGCGCGAGAAGCGGGCTTTGACGATGACCAGAGAAACTGCTGGCCAGAGCAAAAGTGAAGCGACGACGATAAATATATTCATTTGCGAAATTCTATATCACTGATGGAAGTTGAATGTCACAGTAGCTTGCCCAGATACCCCGAAAGCCGAGCCGTCACTCAGGCGATACCTAGAAATCCAAACGGTTATACCTGTACCAGGAGCGATGGTTCTTGGAACGGTCAAATCGCAAGTTTCATTCCAGCAACGTTTAATTCCGTTTGGGTTAGGTGCGTCAAGATTGGTGTAATTGAAGCCGCCGCCGCTGAGCGGAATGCCATATGCCAAGCCATGAGGCGTACAGGGTTGCATCTGAACATGGGCCTGAGTATCAGTGGAGGTAGTTGTCAGCGAGAGGCCGGAAGTAACCCGAGTGCTGTCATCCCAGAAGATAGTTCCACTTTGACATTGATCCTCTTCGGCGTTAGAAAGGCCGTAGCCCCAGCCGATATAGCCCTGAGTGGCAGGGTCGTAATTAACCGCAGGGCCAACAGAAGCGGCCACAGCATCAAGATAAATCGGCGTTGTGCCTTTGTTGAAGATGCCAGCGACAATGCCATATGGCGGGTTGATGACGCTCACCGTAGAAGTAAAAATACCCGGTGTGGAAGCGTGAACAACGGAAGGCGGATTTGCGTAAGTCAAAGTCATTGACGATCCGCAACCGAGCAGGACGGCGAGATAAAGTAGAGAGAGTACAATATTCTTAACCATGATTTTAGCGCTCCATACGCTCCTGCAATTATAATTATTATGATAACCTTGTCAAGAGGAAAAACATGGATAAAACCCGTTGTTTTGGCTATCATTTAGCAATGACGACAAATACCCTATCCAAGTCCCAAAAGTCGCCTATAGGGCAATTGTGGCCCATTGCGGGGCATTGTGGGGAGTAGTTCAAATGCCCTATTCGGGCGATCAGCCACGCTCATTGTTTCAAATGAGCAGCCCATAATTGATCAAAGCACTGGAGTAACAACGCAGCCATCGGGACATGGCTTAGACCTGTCGGGATTGCGATTCACTTTCGATATAAAAAATGGCGATACTGAAAGTCCAAACACTTCAATAATCCGTGTCTACAATCTCAGTAAAGACAAAAGAAAACAAATCATCAGAGAATACGATACGGTTTCACTTCAGGCTGGATATCAGAATAATATTGGAATAATATTTCGTGGAACGATTAAACAGTTTGTATCCGGGAGAGAAAGAAATATTGATAGCTTTCTAGAAATCAGGGCAGCGGATGGCGATCCAAACTACAACTTCGGATTATTTGGATCAAACGGGCAAGGCGTAACGCTGAATGCGCCATATACAAGAGCGCAAGTTTTAAATCATATTTCTACCGCTATGGGAATTCCGCTGGATAGCAATGCAAATGATGTGACGACGGGGAGTGGCGGTGTTAATTTAGCGCAAGTCAGAGGTAAGACATTATTCGGTTTGGCCAGAACACAAGCGGTTAATCTCGCCACTACTTCCAGCGCAAGATTCTCAATTCAAAACGGAGTAGTTACCTATGTCCCATTGACCGGATATTTACCGGGAGAGGCTGTGCAGATTAATAGCTTGACGGGAATGGTGGGAATACCGGAAACAACGGACAACGGAATCCAGGTAACATGCTTCCTGAATCCGCTTATTAAAATAGGCAGTCAAATCCAGATCAATGAAGGCGACATAACGCAAACGATCATCCGCGAAAGAGTTGGATTCCCGAATATTGCAGGCATAGCGCCATATGTAGCGGATGCAACGGAAAAAGGATTTTATAGAGTATTGGTAGCTGAGCATTCAGGCGATACGCGAGGGCAGGACTGGTATACCACAATCACCGCGTTGAGTCTTGATCCATCGGCTAATGTTAAAAATTCAGTGAAGGCATTCGGATAAAAGTCTTGCAGTAAGACTGTCTCTTAGTTAAAATGATAACTAAACCATGAATACAGAAATTATCAGGGTATTTCCAGATAGGAATAAATGGACTCCAGACGATGAATGGGCGTTTGTAGGAGATTTACCGCTCGACTCAATGCGCCCCGGAACACCAGATACCCCAGTAATGATAAGCGTTACTTTTACATGGTGGAGACGTAGAGCAGAACAAATTGCTGAATCATGGCGAACTCATTATAGAAACGTAAAAGTAGGTGGCCCTGCTTACGATGATCCAGGAGCGGAATTTATACCCGGAATGTTCATTAAAAAGGGTTGCACTATTACCACTAGGGGATGTCCTAAAAAATGTGGATGGTGTAGCGTACCAAAACGTGAGGGCGCATTGAGGATACTTCCAATTCGTCCCGGATGGATAGTGCAAGACAATAATCTTTTAGCAAGCTCTCTGCCGTCGCTCTTATACTCAGAAATAGACGCAAGAGAACATTTTGATTCCGTATTTAAGATGTTACGGGAACAAGAAAGATCATGCTCATTCAATGGTGGCCTAGATAAACACTTTCTCAAAGAATGGCATGTCCAATATTTTGATTCAATTCCTGTAGCTGAATTATGGTGGGCTGCTGATGTGCCAGATGATTTTAGATGGCTTGAAAGAGTCAGGGAATTATTCTCCCATTTTCCTAATCATAAAATGCGCTGCTACACGATGATAGGCTACGAAGGTGAAACGTTGGCCGAAGCTGAAAAGCGCATAGAGCGCGTATTTGAAATGGGCTTTATGCCTTTTAGTCAGCTTTATCAGCCACCATACGCGGATGTTCCAATGAAAGTTTATGGGGCAGACTGGAAAGCGATAAACCGCAAATGGAGTAGACCTGCTATCTATAAAGCGAAAAAGGCAGAAACTACAGAGAATAATCTGTTCTCAAATGCAGCAATCTGAGCGCGTAAACGATTTCGAGGAATCCCTAAGGCTAGCCCTCAAAGGCCAAAGCCTAATTACATGGGTATCTCTGCCTGTAATTATTCAGTCGTTTGATCCTGTAAAATGCACATGCACAGCGCAACCTGCTATTCAAGCTTTAGTGAGACAGAAAGACGGAACGCAGCAGTACGTAAACATGCCGCTACTAGTTGATGTTCCGGTATGCTTCCCGAACGCGGGGGATTTTGTCCTCACGTTTCCAGTAGCACAAGGCGACGAAGCTCTGATAGTTTTTGGCGACAGATGTATTGACAATTGGTGGAACTCAAGCGGAATCCAGCCCCAAGTTACAACACAAGGCGTAGGAGAATTACGCTTCCACGATCTTAGCGACGGATTCGCAATCATCGGGCCTTTCAGTAAGCCGAATGCGCCAAGCGGAATTAGCACAAGCACAGTTCAATTGAGAACTAAAGACGGCGCAACGTATCTGGAAATTGATTCATCGGGAAACTGCAATATCGTGGCGAACGTAAACATCTCAGGGAACCTCACGGTAAGCGGTATGACCACGGGAACGGGCGATGGCCAATTTGCAGGAATCCACGTAGCCCACCATCGACATACTGGAGTGCAATCTGGCGGCGGTACGACAGGGGAACCAGTGGACGGATAAAAAGTCTTGCAGTAAGACTCTTTGGTGACATACAATTCAAATCAATTCGCCATGAGTGAAAACAACAAGGGGACAACCCAAAGACAGACTCACAGCAAAACAAGGCTTGAGTCTGCTTTGTTTTATAATTCACTATGCGCGTGAGAGCACTAACAGCCAACTTGGATTTTGCGTACGGGCAGGGTTCGTCTAATTATCTTGTGGATTCCGTGGAAGCTGTAGCACAAGAAGTTTTAACTACTCTTCTGGTATTTCAGGGAGAATGGTTTCTGGATACTACTGCTGGAGTGCCATGGTTTACGCAGGTGGCTGGAGTCGGAACAATTCCGCTGTACGATCAAGTAATTAAGCAGGCGATTGAAGGTGTTCAAGGTGTAACAGGAATCGTGAGTTATTCAAGCAGCCTGAATCGCGCAACAAGAGCACTTACGGTATCGGCCACGATTGATACTCAATTTGGGACTACTCAGATATCTGCTACGCTGCCAACTGTGCCTATAGTTTTTCCTTCAATAAGTTTCTGAAAGTCAATGCTATAATCCACTCACGATGAGCGGAGTTCTTACTACTTATGCCTGTACAGTAACTTCTACGGGAATAACTTCGCCATCCTACAATGACATTCTGCAAAGCCGGATTGCTCAAATGCAGTCAATCTTTGGTTCCGATATTTCCCTGAATCCGGGAGACCAAGATTTTCAAATGCTTGCGATATGGGCCTTAGCGCAGTTCGATACAAACCAGATGGCAATAGCTACTTACAACAGCTTCATGCCAACATTCGCGCAGGGAATAAGCCTGAGTATTTTGGTCAAGATAAATGGGCTTATGCGGTTGAATTCCAGCGCGAGTACAGCGGTAGTAACGGTAATTGGAACAGTAGGAGCGCAGATAATAAATGGAGTTGCGCAAGATGTAAATGGATTTCTGTGGAATTTGCCCGTTCTGGTAGTGATTCCCTTGAGTGGAAGTATAAGTGTAACCGCAACCTGTCAAACGTCGGGATCAATCGGCGCATCCGCGAACACGATCAATCAAATTTTTAATCCGCAACTAGGCTGGCAGTCAGTTAATAACGTAGCAGGAGCGATTATAGGGGCACCAGTGGAAACGGATGCCGCCCTACGTCAGAGACAGACTATTAGCGTTGCCTTGCCAGCCTTGACGCCATTACAGAGCATCTCAGCGGCTATTGCTCAAGTGTCTGGGGTATCGGAATCAATAGTTTATGAAAATCCGACCAACATAACCGATAGCAATGGAATACCGTCGCACTCAATTTCTGCCGTAGTAGCAGGCGGCGATGCAATGGCAATAGCTACTGTAATCGAGAAAACGAAATCTCTTGGTACAGGAACCTATGGAACAACAAGCATAGTAGTGATTGATCCTGTAGGCTTGCCGATAACAATTAACTACTTTGTTCTGGTTCAAGTTAATATTTTTGTATCGCTCACGATTAAAGCATTAACGGGCTACGTAAGTTCAACTGGATTGGCGATACAGAACGCAATAGTAAGTTTCATCAACTCTCTCAGTATTGGGCAGGCAGTAAGAATAAATTGGGTGAATGCCGCTGCGCAGATGATAAGTAACCCAGCCCTAGGAGAGACATTCGAAGTAATAGCCCTGACGCAGGGATTTTCGGCTAGTCCAGTCGGCACAATAGATTTAGCTATCCCATTTAATCAACAAGCGGTATGCTTGACTGTGAACGTTCTGCTAACCGTAACTTAGTCTCACCGTAAGACAAAAAGAGGGCAAAGCGAAATGATGGATCATGTAGCAAAACCAGATTCCACAATGGCCACGTCAATGACAATGAATAGTGGTATGGGATTGATGTCATCGTTTCATAACGTCTATCGTTTTGAGTGCCTGAGGCGGCCAAAGGGATGTCGCTGTATAGGCTGCAAAAACTATCGTGCTTTACTTCCCTTAGGTACCCCAGCACCACTTTCGGATGTGGCCTATACGGAATTAATACGGTGCCAGAATGCTACCATAGCATGGGTCGAAGAAATCTGTAATTTGGTTACTACGGAAGGAAAGAACGATCAATTAACGCAATACTTCAAAGGTTCTGCCTATACGGCTGCATTCTTTATTGGACTAGTTAACAATGCGGGATTTACAGCCTATTCCACTGGTGACACAGCCGCGCAAATAGGTGGAACGAATGGCTGGGCCGAAGGAACGCCTTATTCCAATGCAACGCGGGTGGCATGGGTGGGTGGAACGGCATCAGGTGGATCAATTGACAATAGCGCATCGGTAGGTGTGTTCGCGATTAATGCAACCCTTACTGTACGCGGCGGCTTTATAGCGACTGCTAGCGCAAAGAATGCTACTACTGGAAAGCTATATGGGGCAGTTGATTTCTCCGCTGCTCGTTCCGTGGTAAGTGGGGATACGCTACAGGTCACGTCGTCATTTACCTTGGTATAAAAATGTTTAAAGATTTAACTAGGGAAAAATTCGGAAGACTAACTGTAGTAAACCGTAACGGTTCTCGCCTTGTAGGTAATCACGGAAAATATAGGGCTTTATGGTTATGTAGATGTGATTGTGGTAAGGAAATAAATATAGCAACTATTTCCCTAACTACGTCGCATACTAGATCATGTGGATGTATCCGAGAAGACCACCCTAACAGATTGCGCCATGGCAAGGCCCGTAACAGCGAAAGATCGAAGGCCTACCAAGCATGGATTGGGATGAAAGCACGGTGTCGCAATAATCCAAAAGAAAGAGCTTACAGCAATTATGCAGGTAGGGGCATATTGGTATGCCAAGGATGGCTTGAATCATTCGAGAATTTATTTGAGGATATGGGTGAGCCACTAAGCAGTGGAAGGAAAATTCACCTAGACCGTATCAATAACGACCTAGGCTACTTCAAGGAAAATTGCAGATGGACAACGGCTAAAATTAACGCCCGTAATCGTTCTATTACTGTAAAAATAGAAGGCGTTCCTCTTGCTGAAATAGCCGAAAATAATTGCCTTGATTACCATGCACTATACCATCAGGTAGTAACTAGAAAACAAGGACTATCGGAAACTCTTGCCAAGTTAATCGCACAAATGAATCCATAGGCTTGAACGGAAGGATAAAATATTGTCATCTTCAGGCCCAAGATTTCCTACCATAGCATCAGGAAATTCCAGTAGCTTCGGTGCATCGATAGCATGGCTTAACCCTCAAAACATTGAAGCGGCAGACGGTAACGTAGCGACGTGTTTACCAGGAGTTGCCATAACCGATGATCTAATCGGGCAAGGCTTCGGGTTCTCACTTCCTTCCACGGCAATTATTGATGGCATACTGCTAGAGGTGAATGCAGCAGCAGTTGTTGGTGGAATAGAATCTTATGCGAACGTATTACTATTAAAAAACGGTTCAATCGCAGGATCAAATAGAGCTGCCGGTACCCTAGCCTCTTCTCTGACTACAAATAGCTTCGGGGGATCATCTGACAAGTGGGGAACTACGTGGCTATATTCCGATATAAACGATATAAACTTCGGGGCACTTGTAAACTTTCAAAGTAGTGCAGGTGGGCCGGGAACTATTCAAGTTGATTTCTACCGAATAACAGTTTTCTTCCATAATGTGTTTAACGATAGCCTATCGTTTAGTTCCACTACCTCTATAGCCGATACCCCAGTCAACATAATGAATGCGGCTATTTCGATTTCTTCGACATCTGGGTTAACGATTATAGAAACCCTTACCATGGCCGCATCTTTAAGTTTCCAGAACATAGCAGGATTCAGCGATTTAACGGCAGACATTCCCGGCCCACCATTACTAGGGTTTTCCATAACTGCCGGAATGTCCATGTCCGCTTCGAACGCTATCCGTACTCAATTGTCAATGAGTATGACTGCCGGGATTGGCGGGGATGGAGGAATAAGCGGATCGAGGGGAATGCAGTTTGGATTACAGGCTGGCGTATTTATGAACGCCACAATTGGGGGCAGACCGTTACTTACGGCTACGGATTATACAAGTCTTGTAACCAGTGAGCATAACAAGCGACCAAATTTCATGGCGATGATCGCCCAAGATGTGCAGGGATATGTCGATACCATCAATCTTCTGAGAAGCTTTAGTACGTTATTTGATATAGACCAAGCGCGAGGCCAGCAGTTAGATATGATTGGGGTGTGGATAGGAATAAGCAGAAATATTCTTATCCCGCTATCAGGGGTTTACTTTGCTTTCAATACTACTAGCCTTGGATTCAATCAAGGGACATGGTTCGGGATTGGGGATTCTACTTCAGGTGTAACTACGTTAAGTGATGGCGATTACCTGATTTTACTGAAGGCCAAAATTGCCTCAAACCACTGGAATGGAACGATACCGGGAGCCTATGCGATATGGGCGATAGTATTTCAGTTTCAAGGATTTATTCTATTGATTCAGGATGGCCAAGACATGACGATGGCAATAATCATAATTGGCACGGTAACTTCGGCTGTAACGCTATCGCTCATCACGAATGGATACATTGCACTCAGGCCAGCGGGAGTCCAGATTAGTGGGTACTATCAAAATACAGTAGCTAATTTTCCTGTATTTGGGTTTGGGATAGAGAATTCTACTATCGCTGGATTTAACGATGGCGCATGGGTTGCAAAAATAGGATAGCAATTACAAAAACATCAATGTTAGTATGACGGTGAGACTTTTGGAGAGTAGCTAGAGATGGCCAACACGAATGATTTCTTAGCGTTTGCGATAGCTGGTGGGGCGAATGTGGACTCACAGGCAACCTATGCCGCTTCTGGTTACGTTGGGCCGGGATTTAATACAGGGACGGCATTCGCCAATCAGTTAAACAAAGTCTGGCGGCAGTCGTCCACATGGGCAAATGTACTAGGGTTATTTCTAAATCAGGCGCAATTGGACGCGCTGGACACTGGCACCCCAGCGACTCTACTAACAAGTCTCACTACGGCAGTTAAGGCAGCTTCAGGACAAACGGCCCAGGTAGTAGCATTTTCTGCTACTCCGATATTCGATTGCTCCAAGGGGCTAAAATTTGAAATCACCCTTACAGGAAATGTGACAAGTTCCACGCTCATCAATGTCCCTAATGGAGTAACTATTGTATTAACCACCAAACAGGATGCTACAGGGAACAGAACATTCGTACCGCCTGCCGGAGTCCCATTGGATACGATTGATCCAGCGGCCAATTCCGTTAGTATCCAAAAATTCGAAATCAGTTCTACTGGCGTAATTCGCGTAGCCGGGCCAATGACGAGCAGCGCAGCATAAAAAGAGGGAGTTAGATGTCCACAAAGTTACGTCAGGTAGCGTTAGTTAGTTCAACAATCGATAGTTCCCCTATTGGTGGAACTGCTCCCAGTACGGGGGCATTCAGTGGGCTTACTGGCAATATCAATATGCCAGCCGAAACACCACAGCAAGGGCCAGCGACGGCCATAGTAGGAACAGGAGCAGACGTAGCGCTGTTTACGTTCCCTGCATTAGCGGCTGGAAGAGTTCAGTCATCCAAGGGGATTAGGATCACGCTATCTACGCAGCATACGGTTGGTACGGCTTCGGTATCGTATAAGTTGAAGTTTGGCGCAACAGTGGTGGAGACGTTTAGCATTGTGCCATTCAGTAACGTTTTAACCGATGTCAACGTCTACAACTTTTTCAATAATGCTGGGGTTCAGAACGCTCAGAATTGGCTAAGGACTGGAATCGTAAATCAAGGTGCCGGAAATCAGGGAGCAACAGCAACCAGCGGAACGGCGGCTATAGATATGACGGCAACGCAGGTTATCACGTTCACTTTCAATGTTGCCAGCACTGATCAGGTAAAACCAGTATTTGCAATGATCGAGCTAATACAGTAAATTGCAGATAACAGTTTGTGTTTAGAGTATCAAGGGAAAAGGTAACGCCAACGGCAACAGAAAGTCAGGATATGCTGCATGGACTATGGAATGCTATCAGGGATAATGCTGATAAGATATTCGACAATGTTTTGGGTTTATGCAGGGATGCGTTTATTCTTGTGCTTGGCATTCATTATCGGCATCATATGGCTAAGCGCAACGATGAATCAAAGGATTCACAAAGGCGCCATCAAGAAGCAGAGGACGCGATTCGAGAGCTTCAAAAATGGATGGATTCCGAGCATGACGGAGAACATGCCCGAAGTGCGGCGGCGGGGAAAGACAACGGTGTGGATATCAAGCCTGACATTGATACTAGGCATCGGAATAGGGTACGCAAGCCGTGACCATCAACTCGTAAAAAACACGCATACATATTTGGATGTTTTAGTGATAGAGCGTTATTCCGCTGATAAGTATTTACTCAAGCCAGCGCGAATGCAGCCGTGGATTTCGAAAACATGTGAGCCTGTAGATTTATCGACTGGCCACACCATGAAGTTTTACACGTTTGAACAAATGACGGATTGCCATAGGGTAAAGTCATTTGAATTCTATGCCAACACTAAAGGAGAGAGAATAAATGCTTCAACAATACAGATGCGGTGATCGCCCGCCACCCCAGCCGGGATGGAAAGAAGATGAAAAACCCAGCAAGCCTGAGTATCCAGAGAAACCAGAAGACGAAAGGGAAACTCCAGAGCAAGAACAATAGTCTCACTGCAAGACTTTTAGGGGAAAAAGAAAACATGACCCCAAACGAATTCCTTTTGGCAGCTTTTCAGGCGGCAATTTCAGCGAAGCACATTTTCCCTGAGTATGCGGCTTGTGAAGCTGCGCTTGAGAGCGCGTGGGGAAAGAGTCAGCTTGCGATTAAAGCTCAGAATCTTTTTGGAAGAAAACAAAGTCACCCTCCAGTATTTGACACGCTTGATATGCCAACGCATGAATACGTTCACGGGGAGATGGTTCCAGTAATGGCTCATTGGGTTAAGTATCCAGATTGGGCATCGTGCTTTGATGATCGCATGGCTCTATTACGTCGATTGAGCGTAGTGACAAATGAAGATGGTTCTTTAAAGTTTCCCGAATATCTTGACGCGCTGAATTCACAAATCGGAGAATCGTTCGTAGTTAACGTATCAAAAAAATGGAGTACCGATCCATTGCGCGCAACGAAGGTTTTACAGATTTATGCAGCGCATAAAACAGTGTTTCCTGCCCTGTCTGCCACGTCCTAAAATGCCCTGTAATCGCCCATAAATGCCCGTCATGCTATCGCTGTATTCCTTGTCAGCCCTTCCCGTATCTGAGCCAAATCGAGCGTTTCTAGCGATAAAAATAACTCTTGACACTGGTTAACAAAATAACTATAGTGTGCGCTGTACGGTAATCAACCGTAAAAAGGGAGAGCAAATGACGCTTATGCAATTATCGCCCTTCGCCATTGAAAGAATGAACGCGGCGATCAAACGGGGAGCACACCCGATTTACGCAGAGATGTGGGCAGCATGGCGCACATTGCAGGATAAGATTACTGGGCATCCCCAATACCGATATCCTGCTCCGTACTTACTTCTTAACCTCGCTCAATTCAATCAACACCAAATGGGAATCTACAATGATTTGATGTGGAAAAACCGCAGCGCCCCCATACCACCCGCTGCAACTCTTTAACTGCCGGGGATGAAAATGGAGAGAAAAGGGAGAAAATAGCATGTCAATACTCAGCTACGCTCAGAAACTCAAGTCACAGGTAACTAATTTCTTCTGGCCGGAAGAGACGAAATTTGAGCCGCTTATACCTAAACACATTTACGCTTTAGCCTTCGACAAGGCACCCATGAAATGCGCTAGTGTCAGGGTGAAAAGATCGAAGGCCATTCGCACAATTCGTCGCCACAAAAGACAACAGAGGTATGCGATTTAGTCTCACGGTAAGACTTTTCCAAAACGGAGAAACTATGTTTCTTGCAAAGGCGTGGAATAATTATCCTAACTCTGAATTCCTGGTATCTCTAGTTGGAACTGGAGTTAGGATAATCCCATTAAACCACAAAGCAATAGCCATCATGCTTGTTGTGGACGATGAAGGCGAACCAGTTGACATGAGTTTCGAGCATGCTGCCATTATTATGTATGACGAAACCAGAGCGTTGAATTAGATTGAAATGGTTATCATAATAATGTAAAATAGGGGAACCATGACGAAACCTGAAGACATGACGAAAGAAGAATTGCAACAAAAGATAGCCGATATTGGGCGCTTTTTGACGGGCCCTTACGTATCGCAGCCGGGGTACCTAAAGGGATGGGGCGTCGAATTAGAAGTGTACTCCGCAGAACTTCTCCGCCGTCTAGCCGAAGGCGAGCGTGGCACGATTGAAGTGCCGCATGAGCGTCTCTGCGGGAAAGAAAACCATCCCGATACGCCACACGTTTGCGATGAGCCGCAAGCCTTGACTGAACGAAGCAGGGCCGCTGGGTCAGGCTCTCCGCAAGGGGATTTGCTAGCCGCGCTAAAGGGCTATGAGCAATGGGAAGTTGATCTACTTAATTCATCTGAGGCGTGGCACAACGGTGGTAGAGACTTACCTGAGATCACGCAAGAGCTATGGGACAAACTGCTGGCCTTGCAAGCTATACGTAACGCATCTATCGCTAACTACGAATCGGGCGGCTCAGGGGAGCAGGGGCCGCGTCCGAATGCGCTTGAGTGGCTGAATGACTTCTTGGGTGTGCAGCCGCATGAAACGGTAGGCGCATCTGTCCGCTTCGTTACGACAGAAAACAATGGTGCGTTCCTGCTGGGCAAGGATGACAAACGCTGGCGGCTATCTGAAGTCTTGGAAGCATACGCCGCGCAATCCTCTCTGGGGCCGCGTCCGGTCTGCCCGAAGTGCTCCGGAAATGATTTAACGATTTGGGTGCGAGGCAGCGACAACGCGGTTATTGTTCAATGCCCCTGCCATAAAACATCTGACGATGGGATATGCAATAGCATTTCCGACTTCGCGCAATTCTTTGCTCCCTCTCAGGTCGTGAGCGAACTGGAAAAAGCCGTTGCTAAAGCTGCACGCTTGATTCCCAGCGAAGAAGAGCCTGAAGAAAATGCGCCGTGGATGGTCGAAGCCGAGCCGGAACCAATGGGGCCGTTTTCACTTGTCGAGGCAATCACGGCAATGATGGAACTGTTCGACCGAGAATTCAGTAAGGCCGATAAACGCGCTGAAGACCCCGGCGTGCTGGTGGATGTGGACGCCGACCCAGAGAAATTGATTGGTGACGTGCTTGATGGAATGTATTACCCGGTCGAAAGCGACAGAAAGTGGTACGACGAGCACAATGCCGCCGTGTCGAAACTTCTTGTAATTTTGCGCCGCGCCATACCTCAGCCCGTGGTGGATGTGGAGCGAGAGAAACGGATTCGAGAGATAAGGGAGCGCGAGAGCAAGGCTACCACAGGCCCATGGTGCTGGGATAATCGCGGCGAAAAGTGCAACGACATTCAGATAGGAGTAGCTCTCGATGCAAATGATACCGCTCTTGAGGGCAGCATAAATAATTTTGAAGTTGATGAAGTTGATTACTGCGAGAGCATTGCCGGAGAAGTTAAATCGCCACTCGACGCTGATTTTATTGCCCACGCCAGAGCCGACATCCCATTTCTACTCGAGCAACTGGCCGTACCACAGAAGGGGGCGGAACCGTGCCCAGTTTGCCATTCGCCCCACCCCTGTCAACACTCGGAGCCAACGGTTCACGCTCTGATTACGTCCGTTCTGGAGTCTCGCGGGGCCGCACCAGTAGCCACGCCGGAGCCAGGCAGGCCGAGCCGAACAAAGCTACTCATGAAATTTTGGTCGGCAATGCATCTCGCCGGGTTTGCCAAAAACGCATGAGGCGAAAAGGATTCAGCGAGAGCTGAAAATTAGAAGAAGAAAAGAGAAGAAGAAATGTTCACAGTGAAACTTATCAGAGGCAACGTCACGAAATTGGTGGCGGCAACCACAATTGTTATCTATCCCGCTGGCAAGCCAGAAGAAGCTAATGAGTCTCCTGCACCTCCAGTCGTTATGACGAACAAGATGCGCGAAATATCGGTGGAAACATCTAGCGGGCAGAAGCAGGCTTTTTACATTGGGGACGACGCCAGCAGAGAGGCCGCGGGGATTCCAGTTCAAGAGCTTTGGGATCACGCTTTCATCGAAAACGCCAATGGGGCAACCACGGAGCGTGTCTATGCATACTGAACCGACTCCAGACGAAAGAGATAGAGTCTTCTCCCATTTCAATATTTGCACTTGGGAGTGCTCTTCCTGTGGCGAGAAGTATCTTTCCAGCATTGCCCCTTCGTTCTGTCCAAAGTGCGGAGTAAGCCATGATGCAGGGCTTGACGGGGCGATTAAAGACGTACAGCGAGCCGGACAAATCATTGCAGCTGCTAGAGACGGCAACGGGCCTCCCGTTAATCCGCCGTCGATGCTCTGGAGTGCATTGTGTAGCATGTGCGATCACTTAGACACTCTTCAGCGAGCTATTGCCGCTGGAGAGTATTCAGAAGCAAGTTAACCGTTCCGCCCCCGCTGAGTGTGACAGCGGGGCATATTTGAAAAGAGGAGAGGAACAACCATGACTCCCAAGCCCCAGAGCGTTTGTAAGTGCGGACAGCGCAGTAATCAACACTATGAGTTAACAGGCTGGTGTTATGTATGCCCATGCGAGAAATTCGAACCCGTGGCCGAACCCGCAGAGCCGAGCGTATCGCCAGTTACTAAACGCATGATGGTCAAACCATATGGTGGCGAAGTACATGAAGAATGTCCTGATTGTCGTGGTGTGTGTTCAGAATACAAGAGCGCAGAGCCTACAGCAGAGCTTTGCGATAAACCGCAAATACCTGGGCCTGCTGATATTCCATGTGTTTTAGATAAAGGCCATTACGGATTCTGCCAGCCGGACTATGAACATCGCAGGAAAGTCGCCGCCCCGCAGCCAGTAGCCGGGCCATATGCGAACTGGAAGCCGGGAGATGCCGTTCCATCTCCAGCGGGTAAATATGCGCCAGCGCAGCCAGTAGCCGGAGAGGGGCCGCAGCCAGAGGAAGGAATAGATTTCGCTTGCGGCTGTTTTATTCGCTATTGGGTGCAGGATGGAGTTATCCGCTCGGGCTTGGCGTGCTGCGCTACGCATGAAAAGCCTAATCAGACATTGGCCAACCTGCTCAAGCATCGCCAGATTGAATTTACCCACAAGGCTGGCCTTGTAGAGATTGGGAATTGCTCTTGTAAAACTCCGATCATGCGCAAATGGTCTTTTGGTCAATGGAGCAGCTGGATTCACAACGACCCGCTAAAAGCTAACTATCAAAAACATTCATGTAGCGAAAGAGGCGCGAGTCCACATTCATCTACCGTCCCAACAGCCAATCCAATTCTAGGGAGCACGCGCTATGCAGAATGAAATTAAAGCCGAGGGAACGCCGAAGCTGGAAGAGGCGGCTAGACAATGCGCCGTATTAGTCGTCACCAAACCGCCGCTATCGAATGACTTGATCGTAAAGTTGTACGAGCAAAATGTGGCGAACATGACCGCAAGATTCTCCGACATTCTCCGCCCCTTCTTCCCCCCAGCCAGCACGCCGCGACCGTGTGTGATCCGTGGATGTAGAAATCTAGCGATGATGGAAGGTTTCGCATGTCCAAGCCATACCGAACTGGACGCGGCTTGGAACGAAATTCATTGCTGCGATGATGTGAGATTAGATCAAGGCTTGGCTGTAGCTATTGGCGATTTACAGAAGGCTCGTGCCATCGCGGAACAGACCAAGGCTGGATTTTTAGCGGCTGCGCTCAAGCGGCTGTACGAAGAAACTGCCGAGTATATTCGCATCAACAATCTTGGCGACGTTCATCACAATCAGGCAATGAAAGATGCGCGTGACATTCTGGCTACCTCAGCCAGCACAGGAGAGGCGAACGGGTGGGAGCGTGGAACTTAACGAAAAGGAGATCACCACAATGAGTGAACACCAAACTACAGAATGTGGGCAGTCCGAACGAGACAAGAGACTGCTCGAAGGGCTTGAAAATCCAACAATCATCTACTACGGCCCTCATCCATGTGACCTATGCGACGATGGCTTTATCGTTCGCGGATCAGTGGAGCAGGGATTCGGCGATATTCGGTTTGATTATCCCAACAAAAATGATTCCGTAATTTACCCCAACCGTAACTGGAAATGGCACCAATGTACGTTATTATCCGCAAGCGAGGTTATAGGTGACTAATCGTAGAGTTGCCGTTTCTGTTACGGATGCTCATATCGAGAGTGGTATTCGCGGCCATGCCGCCCGAGGTGCCTTAGCGCTGGCCTTACGAGATGCGGGGTTCCGTGCTCCATTGGTGTTTCCAGCGTCCATTGAAGCGACAGTAATCGTGTTGGACGGGCAGCAAGTTGATGTTTCCAAGCTACCCCGTAAGGTAATTGATTTTGACTGTGACTTCGAAGAAGGAAAGCCAGTTAAGCCCTTTACGTTCGTATTGCGTATTGCAGCGGTCAGGCAAACAGCAGTTCGGCTAAAAGTGCAGAAGATAAAGCTAATTAACACGCCGAAGGCCAGAGAGCGAGTGCGCGATTGGTTACTTAAGCAATGCGACACCGCCCGTAATACTAGAAATGATTTGCTACAAAACTGGTATTTCGATTGATGGTGGTTGTTGGCCCTTATGGATGTTCCGCAAATACACGCACCTGATTTTTGGTTGCTTAGGAAGGGAAAAATGAGAGGCTACATGGGAGTAAGAGGACAGTTTGACGCTGGAGATGAAGATCTAGATATACAGACTGAGGAATGTGGTCAATTCACGGGCAAATCGCTCGACGGTGCAGAATCGCATTGCAGGAAACCCAAAGGCCATGGAGGAAGCTGTAATCCGTTGCATGGCATGACATTCCTGGCCCCCACCAGCGTATTCCCAAGCGGAGCCGCCAAAAGAGGAGAGCAAATGACGTGTCGTAAATGTGGTTCGGCTGACATCCATACCAGTTTCCACGAAGATGAGTATGCCTGCCGCAACATCCTGCACTCTCAATATCGCTTTAATGGCGAACATCTTCACAGGTACTGTCGAGGTTGCCAGTATCAATGGTTTACTTCATGCGAGGATGCGGCCCAAGCGGAGCCGAAGGGAGAAAACGCGAAGTGACGATGGAAGATCGTGGAATGCCATCAAGTGTAGATGTGGAGAGAGCGATACTTGGGGCTGTCCTTTTAGATAATTCCTGCTTCTGGCAGACGGAACGGTTATCGGCGTCTGATTTTTCCGTAGAAAGGCACCGAATAATATATGGCTCAATCTGCTCTTTATGGGGCGATGGAAAGCCGATTGACTTTGTAACTATTACGGAAGTCCTGACGCAAGACGACAAGCTAGAAAAAGCTGGCGGGGTTATTTATGTAACGTCTCTTACAGACGGACTCCCGCGAGTTAAGAATATCGAACAGTACGTCAAGATCGTGATGGAAAAGTCCCGGCGGAGGCAATTTATTACACTGACCGCCGCTGCACTGGAAGAAGCCTACGGCAACTCAGGCCCGATAGAAGAGTTGATTACCAGGACGGAGCGAAATCTTTTAGACGTAGAAACGAATAAAAACTCAGAGCCGAAGCATATCAGCGACATTATTCCCGAAGCTGACGCGCAGATAAAAGCCGACGAAAAGCAGCTGGCGAGGAGAAACATGGAAATCCCTCAAGAATGAAACTTTTGATATCGCAAAAAGGATGGGTCTAATCTAATGACAGAACCACTAAAACAGGATGCAATAGCTCACTACTTAGATGAGGATGTACTTCTGAGTCTAGCAGATGCGCCAGAGAACGCTATTCAACAAGCCTCACAAGCCGCTTCTGCCATCATGGGCGTGATTGAGGGTAAACCCAAGGTAGTCACTTTTAATTCGGAAATTTACTTCGAGAACGAAGATTGGGTTTTCATAGGTAAATTCTACGGAGTAACGGTTCGCATTGTGGCTGATAGGTATGTCGAGTTCGGAACGGCCAAAGGATTTGAAGCGGAAGCCGAAGCGGTGCTTTCCTCTACCGGGCAAGTGGTAGGGCGCGCCTTTATGATGTGCCTTGATGACGAAGAAAATTGGGGTGCAGTTCCCAAATACGAATGGCAGGATGTGCTTGACGATAAAGGTAATAAAATTTGGGAAGAAAAGATTATTAAAGGGAAAAAGAAAAATCTTCCCAAGAGTGTCAAAGTGAAAGTGGGAGAGGTCAAAAAGCCGCTATTTCAGTTGCGCTCAATGGCCCAAACAAGATCGTCAAGCAAGGTTCTTAGCATGGTTTTCAAATTCATTCCTGTACTGGCCAGTAGGGGGGGTAGGAAAGTTTCTTCTACTCCGGCAGATGAGGCAAGCGAAGGCTTCACTAATTCAAATGAAACAGAGCAATCCAATCAGCCCACTCGCGCCAAGCGTAAGGAAACTCCAGTTGAAGAAAAACCCTATGATCCTGATTGCATTACGCGAGACGACCAAACATTTTTGTACACTGTATCAACAAAATGCAAATTGTCTCACGATGAAGTGAAGGCCAAACTTCAAGCGGAATTTAAGGGAAAGGATGGCAAACCACTTAAATCGAGTAGTGATATGTTGAAAAAAGATTTACAAGTATACCTTGATTCGGTAGATCAGAAATTCCAATTTCACCCCCCCGCGCCAACCGAAGGACAAGAAGAGCCAGGAGCGAACGGATGAGCCTAGACTCAGAAGAGTGTTTATCGAGAGAAGAAAAAATATTATCGGCAAAGTTTGTCCAGATTCAATTAATGCCAGCCGAAGTTGCAACTCATCCTATGGCATTGATGGCTCTTGATGAAAATGGGCATGTTTGGGATTACAACTTTGAGCACAAGTTATGGCATCCGCTTGGCACAAATAGAGCATTGCCAGAGTAAAAGTATCGCGGTAAGACAAACCGAGGTAGCCATGCCGTTTTATATTAAGCCTGAGAGATTCTGCGAAGACTGCGGGTATCCAATAGATCAATGCGAATGCCTATATCCAGACGAGGAAGAAGTTGAATCGGATGAAGAAGTGAGAGACGAGGATTACCTGTAATGTCAATTCGTAAGATTGAAGTTGATTTCGCTTTGCCAGTCGAACTGACCGATGACGAGATGCGCGGTTTGTGTGACATAGTGCAGCAGGTGGCCAAACGCCATCAACCTGAAGGAATGGTTCACTGGCAGTTTGGCTGTGGTTCAAAACCGGTATTCTCTCAGGCAGACTCTTTATTTCTCGGTAAACCAATTGATGATTCCGCTCCAGAAAGCGGCGAACCAACTTATAACGATGAAGTGTTTTACATCGAAACAGCTGCCCGTGAATCGTATCCAGGTGATAAATGACTCACTCTCTCCAATTCCACGAAGCCGATTCCACTGGAAAGCCTATACATGAATACAGTGTAGGAGGAATGCGAGTTCCGTATGTGACCTATGTGTTGGATAAGCGCGGGTTCTGTAATTATGCGGACTGCCCAGAAGATTACATGGAAGCCGCAAGAGAACGCGGCAACATAGGCCATGAAGTAACGCGCTGGTTCGATGAGAAGTATCCAGACTTAACATCAGCAATAAACCTGCTAGGTAATTCCCCTATTGAAGTTGTGATCGATTATCTGGCAGAACAGTTTGTTAAGGTGTGGCTAGATGAGTCTTTACATCCTTGGTCTATGACTATACTAAAGGCGTGGATATTATTTCGTTTTGATTTTGAATTCACGCCTTTATTAATCGAAAAGCCGATGGCCTGGAAATTAAACGGGATGATGGTATGTGGAACACTGGATAGATTCGGAACATCCAAGCTCGGTAATATGGTTATTGACCTGAAATTTACATCCAAGATAGAACGGTCAGTAAAGTATCAATTGGCCGGATACGCTTCCAATCCCGAGCTACATGCAAACGGAAAGCGACCACTGCGTTATGCTGCCCATTTCAAGAATGAAAAGTGCATCCCAGTTCCATTCACGCGCACGAAGGATGAGAGTATATTCTCTGCCGCGTTAGCAATCACTCATGATTTGTGGAATGGTGGCGGTAAATAAAGTCTTTCGGTAAGACTTCCGCCATATTGGGGCATCGCCTAGAATGCCTCACAATGGGCCACAATTGCCCGTAGAGCCATCCGTAGGGGTCGGGGGTGGGGTTCCCAATACCCGCTAAATTTAGCATTTTCCAGAGGCTGAAATAACTCTTGACAAGGTTATCATAATAATCTAAAGTGTATTCACCGTTAATCAAACGGACAGGGAGAAATTAGCAATGATTCACGTACAAAAAGACCCCCATAGTCATCCCGATAATATTAGTTATCAGGTTATGGATGGGAGCAAGGTTATTTGCGACAACCTAACAAAAACAGAAGCTAGTGAAATGAGCGCTAGGCTTGAATACAGCGGCGATACCGAAGGTTACTAAAGACTAAAAAGTCTTACCGCAAGACTTTTAACATCAGGCAAACCAGAAGTAGCGGGCTAAGACAGCGCGCAAGAAAGGGAGGAAATGAGATGGCGAATGAAAATCAGGTTCCTAAAATTAGGATTCTGGGCACCTTGGCAACATCGAATGCGACATTGGCAGCAGTCACGGCGGATACATGCGCTTGCTGGGATGGCCCTGAGTTCGAGAAGGCCAAAAAACTGCTGCGATATGGCACGGAAGTTCAATGTAATGACGCGACAGCCTATGTCGCAGTGACGGCATTAGCCTTGGAGATGCTCACACTGGGTCGGAAAGTAAAAGCCAATATCGTAAAAAACTGGTAAACCAGGTGCGCAGGCGGGGCGCACCTGGAAAGGGGAAATGATGGATAACGATTGGAACGGTATTACTAACGACGGTCAGCCCGTGAGTATGACAACGGCGCAGATGTCGGAATATGCACTGGCGACTAACAAACAGTTTCAAATTGGCTGGTCAGATCAGTACACCTTCCCTGATGATTGCTCGACGCTAAGACTACGCGGAGCAAGATTCGTTCGCACTCGCGGAAATGAAAGTTATGCTGCCTCTGCCGAACGTGCAGGCTGGAAAGACTTGGCTGAAAAATTTAAAGAATACGGGCTGTGAACCGTAGGGGCGCACACGCGCTAAGGGGGATTTAATGGCGACACAAATGTCAAATCTGGTTGTGTTAGATCGCTTAGACGAAATCGGAGAGATGGTTTGTCCGTTTTGTGGCGAGGGCGATCATGACAGGATTGGGCTTAAGTTGCATCTCGAACAGTGGTGCGAGGCTTTCATCAACACGCCGAGAAGTTAATCGGGAGCGGAGTAGGGGGAACAATGGCAACCAGGGAAGATGCTTTCGAGATTCTAACTGTCGCGCAAAAGCGGTTGTTGGTAAAACTCGCGGATGAGGGGCAGAAATCATTTAACCGCCGCGTGCAGAAGCCTCTTGAGTTTCTTGAATCGCTCGGCTACGTGACGATTGACTTTCTCCCGCATCCGGGCAATGGCTTTACGATCACAGTTGATATTACTGATCTAGGCTTGGCTATAACAAACAAGCACTGGAAGGCTCCAGCGTGGGCCATGCCAAGTAAGCGGAGAGGTATTGCTGTTTGAGCGGCTCCCTGGCCCCACCACCAAAGAGAGGGAGAAGAAACGTGACGTTTGAAGTTGATTGGGAAGCTCTGATAATGCAGGAGATTGGCAATCAAAAATGCACACGCAAAGAGGTTGCCCATACCTACTCGGTTCTGCTGCGCTCTCATCCAGCACCACGTTTCGCGCCAATTAATAAGGCAATCGTTGACCGCTGGAGCCTTAGCGGGCTGGAATACATCAAGGAATTAGCTTGGAAAACAGCGGAAAGACGCGCTTAAATCGGGGGAGAAACGCGATGACAGAGAGTAAGCACACGCCAGGGCCGTGGAATCTAGAGACGGTCAAGACTTCTATTGGGGTATGTCATAAGATAGGGCCTCTAGGTGCGTCCACAAAGATCAATTCAGCCTGCCTATACGACGATTGCTATTCGGATAAGCCACGCGACTTACAACTGTTAGCCGATGCTCACCTAATCGCAGCAGCACCCGAGCTTGTCAAGGCTCTGGAGGCCATCCAGGATGAGTGCGAACATCAGGACTCTTCGGTTGACCGGGTAATTTACAGGCGCATAGGCTCTGTAGCAAAGGCCGCACTCACCGCAGCCGGGAGAATAGAAGAGAAATGAATCAAGAATTAACTATCCAAAATCCCAGCGTTTTTAAACTATTGGCCGACAAGATAAAGCAGAACGTTTCTTCATTCGGAACTAAGCTAGTCAATGTTGAATCTTACAGAGATATATGTGGAATAATCGCCGGGATTGCCTCATCCAAAAACCGAGTTTCTGAGCATTACGATCCTAAGATCGCCGATGCCCGTGTGCCATACCAAAATTTACTGAATGAGCGCAAGGAAATACTAGATGCAATGGATCAAGGTCAGACTATGGCCAACCGCCTGAAGTACGATTACGAAGAAGACCAAGAGCGTGTTCGCCGTGCGGAAGAAATGCGACTTGAGGCAATTGAAAACAAACGTATTCAAGATGAGGCTAAACAATTGGCCGAAGATTTAAAGGCACAAGGTGATAAGGCTGGAGCAAAAGAAGTTTTGGCCGAAGCCAAGGTAACAACGGCAACTATTACCGTTCCATCTGCTGTCCCGTCCATAGCAGGAATGTATACAAAAAAGGCCACATGGGAATACGAGATAATCGATGCGGGGAAAGTGAACGAATCCTATCTGCACAAGGTTCCAAATGAGGAAAAGATTGCGGAGTTGGTCAAGCGTTTGGGATTGGGTGCAGAGCAGTTAATCGGAAAAGGCTCAATCAGAATTACCAAGAAAATTCCTAAGACTGTCGTGAGGGGAGCGAGGTAATGAACGATCAGGAACGTACATGGTGCGCTAATGCGATTCATCGCGGCGGTAGCTTCGTACATGCTCTGGGCACTGCATGCTTACAGGCGGATGACAGCAACTTTATTATCCTTAGACCAGCCCTAAGGGAAATTATGGAAAAATATCCGAAGTATTCAGAGGAGTAATCATGCCTTGGGATGTACGAATAATCGCCAAATTCCCGCACCTTACTGATAACTCGGATAACGCAGTAGCCATCCGTGCGCTAACTTGTAAGGCATATACGAATCACATGCCAGAGCATGATTGGGACGAAGTAAATCCAATGGTGCGAGATCACTGGTGCACGATTACTGCATCATTGCTTCAGGTTATGGGAAAGCAAAAAGTCTCGCCGTAAGACTATTGACAATGTGGCATCGGGTGAAATAGTATTTCTTTACGGCTTCCACGCCTAAATGGGTTTCCACGGGCCAGAGCGGTCACTCTGGCTCACCCTTTTGACCGAAAGGGAACTTTTATGGATTTACAATCCGACGCTTATTTTCTCGAAGAATCCCCTATAGTAAGTGATAGTAATCAGCTCATTCATAGTCCTCCTTCTATTGTTGCCCTGTAGCTTATTCCTAATAAATTGCAAGAGTTGTAAGACTTTTATTTTTTTGTTTTCAAGATAAGGACGAGTTCCCGCCATGACAGACGGTATGAAGGATTCTCTTGAGCAGGTAGTGGATTTGATAGGAGACATTCTCTCCGACAGGACAATAGCTTTCCGTAGAGACTTCGTGGAAATAGCAGGCAGCGCCGCAGGTGCTCTATTTTTATCCCAGGCAGTTTATTGGACAGGAACTAAATTAGATGGATGGTTCTACAAAAGCCGGGATGAATGGACATCCGAAACTGGACTTACAAGGTATGAGCAGGAATCGGCTAGGGTAGCACTTAAGAAGATCGGAGTGCTGGAGGAAATAAGAAAGGGATGCCCCTTTCAGCTTCATTTTAAGATTAATGTAAAAGAGATTTATCGCATACTATCCGCTAAATCCAGCATAAAGCATTCGGGTAATAACAGCCGTCATTCGGTTGGAAGTAACCTGATGGATGGTGGTAGTGCACCCGTCCATTCGGTTGAAAACAACCAACCCTATAAGGAAGCAGAGATTACTACAGAGAATACTTCAAAGATTACACATAAGACCATCAATGAAGATTTTTCTTTAGTAGGAGAGGAAAGTAACGGGAAACCCAAAAAACGTACAAGGGTGTTAAATATAGAACTCCCGCCGTGGCTTCCCCTCGAAGAATGGAATGGATGGCTTGAAATGCGCATCAAGATGCGTAAGGCCGCTACCGATCTTGCTAAAAAGTATGCACTTGAAGAGTTGGATACCCTGAGAATACAGGGCGAGAATGTGCGCGAGGTAATTAGGAAGGCAATATCAAAAAACTGGCTTTCTTTTTATGCTGTGAATAACGGCTATTTCAACGGCAACGGCTCCCACAATGGCCAGCAATCGCTCACAAATGGCGCAGGAGCGACAACTAGGCTACTAGACCACCTACCGGGGCCTGAAGAGACACAGAGGCGTAGGGAAGCCGACAACAAGCGATTGGAAGAAAAAAGAATGGCAAGGGGAATATGACACTAGAACAGCTCACAAAATTCTGTAATGGCCATCAAGGAATCACAAAAGAACCATTTGGTATCGACAAGTGGCGAGTAGCAACGGATGGCGTCGTGCTGATTGCCGAAAATGGATTAAGCCCGATTAAACTGCCCGAACTTGAGGCATGCAACAACCGAGATTATATCCTGAAAATGCTTTCTGTTGAAATTCCAGATCAACTCTATTCCTTCGAGCATTTGAATGGATTTCTTAGCGGGGAAGAAACTGAGTTAGTTCACCCGGTATTTTTCAATGGCCATGCCATAGATAAATCCAGACTGCGTAAAGTGTTTTCTGTCTGCATAGAGCGATACCGCTTTGCGGTGAGCAATCAAGGCTGCTATCATTGCTTCCATTTTTCATTTGGCAAAGTAACCGCGCTTGTCATGGGAATGAGGGACATTGTTAGTGCGATACGTTACGAGCCAATCAAGTATCCACTAGTCTCACAGTAAGACTTTATGGCTGAATTTCCCAAAACTTCCGAGGCTCTGTACACGGCTGGATATCGTTTCAAAAATAACAGCTATTGCAATAGCAGGGAATGTGCGGCTGAAATTCAGTGGTGGACAACGCCAGCGGGTAAAAGTATTCCGCTAGATCACGGAACGTTAGAACCTCATTGGGTCACATGTCGAGATGTAAAGAGATTTAGAAAGCAAGTCTTACCGCAAGACAAATGAAAAACGGAACCAAGAGAGCGCCCTCAAAATCCGATTACGAACTAGGCCCACAGTTGCCGCATAGCTTAGACGCGGAAAGGGCCATACTGGGAGCAGTAATCCTTAAAAATGAGTGCTGGTTCCAAGCTGAAATCATGTCATATCTGGATTTTTATTTACACGCTAACCAGATAGTTTATCTGCGGATGGCGGAAGTGATTAGCAGTGGCAAGCCGGTAGACTTCATAACTCTTGGAGAGTGTATTTCGTCGCATAAAGAACTAGCGGAAATCGGCGGCGACAATTATTTGATGTCCCTGACCGATGGACTTCCAAGAGTAGGCAACATTGAGCAGTATGTAAATATCGTTAAAGACAAAGCGGCACTACGTAGGCTGATAAGCGTTTCGCAAACCGCAATCCAATCAGCTTACGATCAGGCGCAGCCAGCAGAAGAAATAATGGCCGAAGCAGATCGCGCTATATGTGAAATTCAGGGGCACGGTAAGAGTAAGCCTAGCCACGCTTCCGAGATAGCAATAGAAATCAAGCAAGAATTTACGAGGGTAAGAAGCATTGATCCATCCAATGCGGCCATCGGGTTATCGGCGGGGTTAGCCGGACTGGACAAAGAAATACTTGGATACCATAAAGGCGAGATGGTACTGATAGCGGGGGAAACCAGTAGCGGTAAGTCCACGCTTATGCGTCAAGGCGTGCTCAGTAACATATTGCTGAAAATTCCTACGCTCATCTTTAGTTTTGAAGTCAAGCGCAGGCAGCTCATTACGAATTTGTTAAGCCCCATATCGAATATCAGCGGAATGAAGCTGAGGGATTTTCGTGAGTTGGACGATCAGGCCCATGTTTTAGGTAAGAAATCCGAAGTTGAAACATTTTTTTCTTACCTTGCAGACACGGCAATTTGGCCTCTATGGATCGAAGACGATGTGAGGAATAGCCACATCTCGAAAATATGTTCCATAGCTCGAATGATGATACGCAAGCATGGAATTGAAAGCGTGTGGCTGGATCAGGCGAGTCTTGCGCGGGGAACGGGCGATTCAGAAACGGAAAGATATGAAGATATTTCCAAGGGCATGGTCGGGCTAGCACGGTCGGAAAATGTACAGGTAGGGGTATTGTCACAGCTGACATCCGACAAAGAGCGGCAATCGTTAAAACGGCCACCTCGTACAGGCGACGTTAAATGGGCAAAGAGACTTGAAGAAGATTCAGCTACGGAGATATTTCCATGGAAAGACGAAAACGGAAATCGCTGGTTAATAATCGGGAAGCAGAGAAATGGGCCGCTCAGTAAAATTCCGGTAACGCTGGACAGGGCAATATTATTGTTCGAGGATGGGCATAAATGAAAAAGTGGGAATGCTCTCAAGTCGAATATGCTATTTCCGACCTAGAGGCACTACGTGATTTTAACCCGCCAGAAGAAGTGCATAAACCTAAACTTGATAGGGTCATAGATAGGCTTTATAAGTTATTGTCAAAGGTTAGCAAATAACTCTTGACATCCTGTTTTATATAATGATAACGTGCGAGAGTAGACTAAAAGTCTTACTGTAATACTCCAAAAATGAAAGGGTGTGAAGGTTAAGGTTATGGCGACGAAGAAATCAAAGAAAAATAAATCAAGCAAATCGGACGCAATGCGACGTATGCGCGAAGGTGCTCCAGCGGCGGGTGAGGAAACTGAACCACGTGAAACCAAGGCGCAAAAAAGGAAGCGCGAATCCGCAGAAAAAAAAGAAGCGCTCAAAGAAGCAAAGAGAATCGAGAAAGAAGCGATTAAGCTTCAACACGAAGCCAATAAACTCGCTAAAAAGACAGAACGTGAGCAAAAAGCCGCTGCACGTAAGGTCGAGAAAGAAGCCAAGCGCAAACCTAAGACTGGCGCACTCACGATTGAGCAAGTCGTATCGTTAGGCGATAGCGCGATTGTGCAAACTCTGCCTGAATTGAATGAAGAGCAGAGGATTTCCTTAGCTGACAAGGGCGATGCCGAGATCAGGAAGCTTGAAGGGCGCTTCATTTCGGCGGCGATTATCATTCGTCAGTTCATGGTCTATGAACTATGGAAACTGGCGCAAAATCCAGAAACCGGAAATCGCGGATTCAAGTCCATCGAAAAGTGGGCAGCGTCAGCAATGCCAATGTCGCGCTCCGAAAGATTCAAGGCGATCAAGGTTGCTGAGAATCTTGTGCCACACATTCCCGAAGAGGACTTAAAGAAAATGTCCTCTCGCAACCTACAATTGCTGGTGAGTGTGCCTAAGGCTAAATTGGCTGACCCCGAAATTATCAGCGCGGCCAAAGGGTCAGAAACCAAACTTCGCAAGACTGTAAATAAAAAGGCACCAGAATCCGGCATCGAAGAATCCGAGCACATTTTAGTACCTAAGTCCATCCGTGCCTCATTTAATGAGGCCATTGAAGCGATTACTGCCCTACATGAGCTTGGCGATAGATATGAAGCCATGGAAGGACTGGCGATTTACTTCATGCAGGGACAGACCGAGCATCCTGATTTTGCGGGAATGAGCAACCGAGATGCCTATAACGCGCTGAAGGATCGAGAAGAGGATGGCGATCCCAATCCGGAAGAACAAGAGCTGCACGTCAATGGCGAGAAGACGGCTTAACAAATAATTCGCATGTCCCAGACACGGCTTGCGAACGATAGGCGGGGTAGGTCAATTTCCCAAGAGTTGATTTATCCCGCTTTAAATCTTGGGAGAAAACTAGATGCAAAAAGTCTTACCGCAAGACTCTGTGTTATTCCAGCCATCTTTAAATGGTCTACGGGCCAAATCGACAGGAAAATACCGCGAAAGTGCCGAGCCAATCATAAAATTATTACTATCCCTAGCGGAAGATGAGCGCATGATTCAGTTCTTCTTGCTTTTGTCCCGGAGCACGAAATGACAAAGTCCAAAAAGCTATTGTGGCGCAGCGGAGTAATCGGTATTGGATTTCTTTGGAGTGCGGTATTGTGGCATCAGCAAGTAGTCGTGGACAGGGCGGCTAGAGAAGACCAAGAAAGAATAGTCACAACGGCGGTCTCTCAATCTAACCAACATGCCGACCAGCAGATAGGAAATGTCAGAGAGGACGTTAAGGGCGTAAAAGGGGATGTGCGAGAAGTGAAGGGCGATTTGGCTACCACAACGCACGATATACGGGATGCGCTAAGTCAATCCGGGATCGAAATCGGCCATAGCATTGAAAAGGTCAATAAGCCAGCGCCACCAGAATTGGCCCAACTGGAATTCAGTTTTTTTTCGCCGAACACTACCACCTTTCCCTTTAGGACGACATCAATCATTCCGGACAAAGATGGAAATTACCCAGTGGAAGTGTATTTCACCAATATGACAGATGTAACAGCGGAGGAAATTGATATTTGGCTGGCGGTCTGTGACGACTGTTCGTTCGTGGCCGAACCTGCTGGATTTGATAGACCAAAAGGAACCAGTGAGCAAATGCGGCATCTCACAATTCATGGACTTAATCCTGGAACTTCGTGGGAAAGAATATCGCTGCTGGTGAAATCTCCAATTGTAGTTACGCCCAGTACTTATTTCTCATTGGCCTTTTTGTATTCCTGTAAAACGTGCGGAAAGAAAAAACCAGCTCAGATAGCGAAAGTATATGGCAGGCCCTAGGGGCTGGCTTTTACGCTGCTTTCGTAAGCTCTTTATATTCGACGTTGTCTGATTCGATCATTTTCAGAAGAGTATCACGGAAAAGAAAAGAGTTTTTACGGTTATTAAAACGGAAGCACATTTCGTCAAGGTATGCCGCAAGATGCTTTGCGCTGATCTTGTGCCACGTTCCCATGATGCCGCGTTTGAGCAGATAAAATGCGGACTCAACCGTATTGGTATAGATGTCCCCTTGCACGTAAACATGCTTAGAGTGATTGATGGTTTTGTGCTTCGCCGCATCCTGTCCAGCGCGTTTCATCGCATTAGGATATGCGCCAAAATCATCGGTTACCAGCACGTCCACATCCGCGCTCACGTTTTCTTTAATGTACTTCGCCAGAGTGCCAGACTTGCAATCTTCCGCGTGGAAGAAACGGAGATCGCCGCCGCGCTGCCGAATGCCAATAACGATTTCTTTGTTGTTTTTTGCGCGTCCACTTATGGCTGTACCACATCCTTGAGCCAGAAACATGGTTTAAGCTTGTGGCCAGAGTTAATGGGGCAAACTCAGGTGCACTTTATGTACAAGAGAGAGGAAATATTGCGGGGTACGGGAAGATAAGTTTGCCACCTAACCATACGTGGAAAAGTTTCTGCAATTTACTTTTGCAAACTCTACCCAAGAAAACGCGAGATCATTACCTGATTCGCTTTAAGAAATTTATTAAGGGTTGGCGAGATAGAGGCTATACGCAGATACCGGACGAAGCCCCACCCGAGCTGGAGGCAAAATGCTGGGCACCGTCCTGGCGAAGGATGTGTAAGGTGCTGCTAAGGTCGGATTGGTGGTGTCATGGGCTGGGAAGAAGTGCGGCAAGAGAGCTAAAAAGTCAGAGATAAATGGAATAGCTAGAATAAAAACCAATCTCTGCTGGAGACACAGAAAAACATTGACTGAGGAATACATTGCTGACATACTTAGTTTAGAAAGTTAGCAAAATGACTAATCCACTCATCGCGATAGACAGCATTTCATTTACGGCGTACGTTACGCCCGAGCCGCAGGGTAGCATGAAAGCGTTTATCCCTAAGGGATGGAATCGGGCAATCATTACCAGCGACAACAAGGATTTAAAATCATATCGCCAAGAGGTATCGAAAGCGGCACTTGAGCAGAGAGCCAAGATTGGTTTTTATGATGTTATGTTTGGCAAACATTCGCCAGTATCGGCGGTTTTCAATTTCTATTTTGCCAAACCAGATTCGGTTTCAAAGAAAAGAACGCAACATGTAGTTAGACCAGACCTCTCGAAGCTTATCCGGGCTACCGAGGACGCGCTAACGGGAATCATCTACACGGATGATGCGCAGATTGTTTCAATCAAGGCAGAAAAGTTCTATGGCTTGCCGGAGAGGGTAGAGGTTACGGTAAGCGGGAAGGTGTCGGAAATACCGCAATCTCTTTTTATGACGAGCGAAGATGGATTCTAGCCAAGCAAATACGAAAGAAGAAATTATGGAATTTGCGATGCGCGATGAAATATTCGCGGCTGAATCTATCTCTCTTGAACCATGCAGCCAAAGTCTCACGGTAAGACTGCCAGATAAGTTCAAGCACTTCAACAGTAAATATTTTGCGATTATTCCAGCATGGAGCGAAGACATTGATTTAGAAAAGGAATGCTTGCTACTTTGATTTGTGGGTGTAATAATAATTTTGCTAATCAAAGGAGAACAGTGAATGAGACATAAAACAAAAGCTACGGCAATGTTTTTGGCAATCGCTTTGCTAGTAGGATGCGCTAAGTTGCATCGCACTCCGAATGCTGATAACACTCCAACCGCGCCTGTAACGCAACTAGAAAAGGTTAACGTTGACAATGCCCAAATCAGCGTACATAACCATGCCGTAGCCGAAAGCCTTGTTGCAGCTCATCAAAGTGGTTTCATTGAAACGGAATACTTCGATAAACTCTCCGCTGGACAAATCAGGATCACGCGTATTCACGAGCAGCTTACTCCGCTGCTAGCTCAACCCGTAGCCGCGAACCCTGCCCAAATTAAAGGGCTATTAAAAGAAATTGGCGATATTGGGGCGCAGATGGTGAGCGACGGAACTGCTGGAGTAAAAAATCCAACGGCGCAGCAGCGTGTTGTGAGTGAGATTCAATCCATTATCACGCTGGCTAATTCAATCGGTTCCACGCTCACGGCTGCTGGAGTGTTGAAGTAGTTAAGACTCAAGCGGTAATTCATTAAGCGAAAAAGGAGCAATAAATGAGCTGGAGTTTATCGGCAGTCGGCAAACCGTCACCTGTAGCCACCAAACTGGCAAAAGAGTTTGCCAAGAATACATACCTTGGCAAAGAGGAATCCGAACTTAAGGACATGGCAGCGGAATTAGTAGCTAAAACCTTGGCAGCGACTACCCGTAAAGACATAGCCTTGCAAGTAGATTGCAGTGGTAGTGGTTCTACGCATCCAGTAGACGGCAATCTGCAAACTGTGTCCGTGGTTATAAGGCAAATATACGGATTTGTCGAGTAAGGATTCCAAAAATTAAGGAGAAATATATGGCATCTCTCTCAAGCGATACAGCATTAAAACTTGCAGCACTTCTATCCGCCCTTACCGCTATCGGAGTAGAAGACTTGGCTGCCATCAGGTCACTTGATACTCTAGGCCCTGTAGTGGCCGATAATGTTGCAAGCCTTCAGGCTACGGCGCAGCAGCTTGACAAATCCACGATTGACGCATTGAATGCCGAGCGTGTAGCGGCGGGACTACCGGCACTCTAATGCATAGCGTTCAACTCATTGCCGCAATAACTCTTAATGCTGTAACCGCTGGCAAGATATTAGGCGAAGTATCAGCAGTCTATGCGGTACTGCAAGGACTAAAGAAAGCTTTCCCCGCACTGGCAGGGCGATGGATGATTGTATTAAATATTGCTCTGTCGTTGTGTGGGGCTGCTACGATCATCCCGCCTGATAGTTTATTTTCAACGGGAACGCTTGTCATAGTATTACTAGCTGGTATTCAGGCCGCTGGGTCTGCTGGAATACATGGAACTGTGCAGAACGTAGCTCCAGTGGCTTTGCAAGCGGTATTAGGTCAAGCTCCAAAGGCTGATGCGACATTGCCATCGGATAGGACAGCGGTAAAATAAAATGTCAAGAGAGACAAAGCATCTGGAATTTGTAGCACTCGAAAGGATACGCAGAATCATGGTCGAATTCGAAGCTCTCCAAGCCGCCGTCCCAAAGTTAATCCAAGCCTATAGAGACGAAGTAGCCAAAAACGCAGACCTGACAAAACAGCTCGGGAACCCGCCGCCACCTGACCCGGCTCCGGCAGATGTGGCCGCATTGACAACTGAAATCACTGATGTATTGAATCCGCCTGCTCCTACGACGTAAATCCTTCCCAAAATCCATCTACGAGGGCCAGAATGTAATCAGTTTCTGGCCCTTTCTTTTGCCATAAAATAATGCTTGACATAGGTTATCAAAATAACTAATATTATATCCAAATGTTAAGGATTGGAGTGGCTATGGAAACCCAAACGTGTACACGCGATGAATTAAAAAAGGCATGTCAGGATGCATCTAAAGAACCAGAAAATGCCGTGCGTCTGTTGAATGGCTGGTTTGTAGTTGCACGGAAGATTTACCCGCAACCTGCTCGCGTCGGCCCTGCATGGACAATGCATTATTACCTCTATTCTCCTACCGGAAAGAGTTTCGGTGGAATGACTAACGTGCAGTCATTCGCCAGTCACTTCAGTAATCTTTATGGATGGCAATGGCTAGACGATTATAGGGCAAATGGATTCGTAGCCGCATCCGATAAAATTGAATGCGTAGTGACCTATTTTGAGCGCGGAAGATATAAGGGATTCGGTAAATAAGTCCGCGCCAAAATCTAGTGACATAATGGAGTTCCATGTGAGTGAAATAAAAACATTTCTCGATCTTGATATGTGGGGCGAACCACGACGCTACACTCCCCGCCCGATTGACAAAGAAAGCGAAGGCGAAGAGATTGATGCACTAAGCAGTGACACAATGAACGGGAACGAACTGGACAGGGCGCATGGAGGTAAACAGTGAGCGCATTACTTTCGATTATTTTTATGGCTGCAATGACACCTTGGCGGGCGTTTGTGCTATTTAAGATTTGGTTCTGGTTTCTGGTTCCAGTATGGCCAATGTTGGCCGCTCCAAAGTGGAACATTTACGGGATTGGAATTATTGTTGGCTGGCTAACGATGAACGGGAAGCGCGACAAAGAAAAAACTCAGGCAGATGATTGGGGCTACTATGCGACAGCCTCTTTTTTGTCGCCAGCAATTATTCTGTTTATTGCTTGGGTAATAAAAGCGATTTGCCTATGAAAGCCAAGCTTATTCCGATGCCATGTCGAGAAGATTGCTATGAAGCATGGTTTCAGGAATATCGTGAGCGTAGGAAATATGAGCGCATTCTTGAAGCCGAAGAGAATCGTATGAAATGGCAGTCAATCCGTAATGGAGTATTGATATCGGGAATCATATTCCTTATTGGCTTTGGGATGTACTGGATTGTGAGATTAGAGATGTAGGATAAAGTATTACAGTTAAAGAGTTAATGGACAAACTTAAGTCAATGCCGAAGGATTCCAATGTTCTATTGGAGTGCTCCAATTGTGGCTATCGCACAGATTCAGGCGATGCTTAAGATTACGTTAAGTCATTCCAGGATGGCTCGATAACAATCTCTTAAAGTCTCACCGTAATACTATTTTGTTTGCCATAGTTTGATAACCAAACTACAATAATCAATATGGTAAACAAGGCAGTAGCGGCGACAAAGACAAAGCGGCCACCTGGAAGGCCAAGAGAATCCTTCAGGGACAATACGGCCAAGGCTCAAGCTTTTGGTTTTAAATTGCGCCGGTACAGGGCCGAAAAGAGACTGACGCAGCAGCAAATGGGGAAGTTGATGCGGATCAATGGCGATGCAATTCCAAGCAAGATTGTAATAGCGCGGTGGGAAGCTGGGAAGCATGCTCCGCAGAGGCGATACGTAGAGCGATTGGATCATTTGATTAACGCCTAGGATGGCCAGCGAGCCTATAAACAAAACGCAAGAGGAAAATAAATAAATGAAATGCTTTAATGGTAAACGTCAAGATGTCCACTTCGAGAAAGTCCAGCTCAAGCGTCTAAAAACCAAAACAGTTGAGCGCACAGCCACACTATTCTTTCGGCTAAAACTCACCCAAGCCAATATCAAATCCGCGCCTAAGTTCATTCAGGAAGCCTATGCTTCAATCAAGAATGTAGCGGCGTCCATCGAAAAGAGCACCTTACTGCAAGAGATTGAAGAGCAGGACATAGATATTTTCTATCTACCTGAAGATGCTACGGCCAATCTCAGGATTCAATCGGTAGACATTGCCAAGATCGTGCTGGAGCGCGGGGAGAATGCGGATATTTTCATGCTGTTTCGCGTGGTAGTACCGATGGACAAAGTAATCGGGGAGTTCTGTGTAGCGGAGTTTGGTACGGATAAATGGCTGGAATTTTCCGAGACGCAAGCCGAATTATTTGAAGAGGAAAACACAGAAAAACCAGTAAAGTCTCGCAGTAAGACTGCCAACGTAAATTAGTTATGGCTGACATGTGTTCTGGATGTGGCAAACACCCTGCTTTAACGAAGCTTTCAGGCCGAAGAGTAAACAGGCAAGCGCCACGATCTTTGTCAAAGATGTTTCAGGAGTGGGAACGATAGCAGACGAAATGAAGCCACGAAAACCGCTCAAGAAAATATCGGACAAACGGCTGAAGATGTTGAAAGAAGCGAATGGGAATATTTTCTCTTTGCAGCACAATAGTACGATTAGGAGGAAGCTATGCAATGCGCAGAGTGCGGAACAGAAATTACTAGTTCCGACATATACCCAAACGCCTACGGCTTCGCATTCTGTGAATCTACATCGGTTCCGATTGAACAAGAAGCATGCGAAGACAAATTTGAGCGCAAACGTTGGCAAGCAGCGCAAACCCGTAAACAAACAGAGCACAAAACAGAAAGCAAGACTCCAGAAGCTAGCGGCAACAAGACAGAGATGGTGGGACGAAGCGCAAGCTAGTGGCAAACCCCTTAACTGTGGAATATGCGACGAAGAAATTAGGATGCAAGAAGAGTTGGCGAGTGATCACATCGAACCCGGAAACGGAAAGTCTGACAGTGAGACTAATTTACAGCCAACTCACGGCATTTGTAACGTAATAAAAGGGTCGAAAAGGAATTTTAAGATTGTGTGCGGGGACAGGAATTGGCGGTTGATTCACGGGTTGTTATGAGCGAACAGACTTCATATCGTTGCGATATATGTAATATCGAAAAACAGCAAAGCAATCATTGGCTGAAGGGGTATCTGCTCTATGCGGAATCTGCTGTTTCAAGCGGAATAATTATAGTTCCATGGTTAAGTGATGATGTAGCGATGACAGATGAAGGGCAGGTAAGACTAAGGCTATTAAAACCAGGCGCGCATCTATGCGGTGAGGCCCATGCAATCAAGTGGGCAAGTAAGAATCTGGCGAAGGGGAAATATGAGCACTAATTTAATAAGCATGGAAATGAAACAACTTCCACGTATCAACAAGCTGGTATCAACGATAAAGGGTAAGACGATCCAGCAATGTGAAGTAATCGATTTCAATCCAAAATGGATGCTTGCTATAACCTCAGATAGTTCACGCTACTGGATACATCCTGATTCCGGCAAAGTGCTAGTGATTGTGGAGAAATAATTGAGCCTAGAAAAACAAGTCCGACTTGCTATTGAAGAGCTGAAAGCCAAGACTGGATATCCTGCTCACTTCATTAACGCTCCTCATATCAGAGCAATTGGCGACAAGCTGGAAATGGCTTTAGGCGAAAATCAATCCGCAAACTTGCGCGATGATGTGTTAATGTTTGCCCAGAAAATGTCAGCAGTAATGGACGTGAAAGAACAGGACAAGGGAAGTGTAGAGCAACTGCCAATATCCGAGCCGCTAATGAAATTGGATTATCATGTAAACAGGCTGAAGGAATTTGGGGCATTTAATAATCCGGAAGAGTTAAGAAAAACGCTTATCCACATCGCAAACTTTGCAATGATCGCAGAGGAGAAAATAGAACACACAGCAATTAAAGTTTCACCGTAATACTTGAGTTAACGAAACAATCAAGCTACCATGGAAACGTCAAAGGCAATAACCGGAAACCTCAATGGCTGATACTCACGCAATACTAAAAATCCAAAAGGTGTCATTCCCTAAAAAGAAGAAGCCACGAGGTAAAGGTAAGCCTTTTGAGAAAGGGAATCAGCATGCGATCACTAAAGGTGAAAAGAGAAATCCCAAAGGATTAAATCAGTGGGGTAATGGAGCAACGCTAATCAGCGAAGCCTCTAGACAGCATTTAGTAAGAAAAGTTCCAAAGCATATAGCAAAAGCTCTTGGGTGCGCAGAGGGCATTACATTCGCAGAGGCTCTAGCTATCAGCGCAAGTCTACACGGCATTAATGGTAATATCGCAGCAGCCAAGGAATTGCGCGAGATCACAGAAGGTAAGACGCCGGAAACGATATATCTCTCAGGCGGGAAAGATAAAGACGGAGAAACGCTTCCGGTAGCTACGACCACAACGCTTAACATCATGTTTGTTGATCCACCAAAGAAGTAAGGTCTATAGAAAATGGAAACTATTAGCGTTACTAGTTGTCCGACTTGTGGTGCGCTGGCGCAATCTCTCCCGGACAATAAATGGAGAAGCGTGGAACATGTCCATACTGTATATGATTTTATTAGAATGTTGTACAGCATGGAATTCAATAAATCATCAGAAGATTTAAGTATTCCGGAAGTCATGAATAGTCTTATGGATAAGGCAGAAAATAAAAAGGTAAGTGTCCTTTCCTAGTATTCAGTTCCCCCGCAAAGCTCAGATACTTTTTAGGCCCGCCCGATACAAGGTGCTCTATTCGGGGCGAGGGGCTGCGAAGAGCTGGTCAGTAGCTAGAGCGTTATTACTGAAGGCTCACACGACGCAGAGGGATAAAGACGGACTCCCATTCCGTATACTCTGTGCTAGAGAAATACAGACATCGATCAAGGATTCAGTCCATGCATTACTTAAGGCGCAAATCGTAAAACTTGGGCTAGCCAACCATTTCAAGATCACAGATATATCCATCGTGAGCCGCGTAACGGGCGCGGAGTTCATCTTCAAAGGGTTGCGTTCAAACATTAACGAAGTAAAGTCGATGGAAGACATCGATATATGTTGGGTGGAAGAAGCGCAGAGTGTAAGCAAGGCATCGTGGGACGTGCTAGGGCCGACGATCAGGAAACCAGGAAGCGAGATTTGGATAACGTTTAATCCAGACGAAGAGAAAGACGATACCTTCCAGAGGTTCATAGTCCATCCTTCAGGCGATATCGCATCGGTAAAAATGTATTGGTGGGAAAATCCATGGTTTACCGATGAGCTGGAAAAAGAGAGGATGGCGCTCAAGAAAAAGGCGGACGAAAATCCAGAACTATACGCAGCGGACTATGCGCACATATGGGAGGGAGACTGCAAGCAATTTTCGGATGCTGTGATATTCAAGGGCCGTTACGACATACTTAGTTTCGACTGGAAACAGGTATTAGCGGAACGCGGAATAGACGAAGGGAACCAGAGATGGTTCCATGGAAACGACTTCGGATTTGCCAACGATCCAAATTACCTTGGAAGATCTTTTGTCACTGAAGGCATTGACAGAATAACCGGAGCAAAAGAAGAAGAACTTTGGGTGGAAGGAGAGGTCTTTGGATACGGAGTGGAAATCGACAATCTGCCTGATTTGTTTGACGGTAAAGTGCCGAACAAAAAAGGGATGGACACGGCGCGAACGTGGCCAATAAAGGCGGACTGCGCCAGGCCGGAAATAATCAGCTACCTGGCGAGGCAAGGATTCAATATTACGGCGGCGGACAAATGGCCCGGAAGCGTAGAGGATGGAATCGCGCACCTCAAGATGTTCAAGAAGATTCATTTGCATAGGGAGAATACGCCGCTTGCCCAAACGCAAATGAGGCTCTATTCGTACAAGGTGGACAAGAATGGAGACATCTTGCCGATCATTCTCGACAAGCATAACGATTACATCGACCAACAACGTTATGCCCTAGACGGCTTTATCCAGCGTAGGGGAACGGGCGCAATATGGGCCAAATTGGGGCAGTAAAATAACTCTTGACAGCGGTTATCAAAATAATTATAGTGTGTGTAGATTTTAAGGAGGGTAATATGACAAATATAACCAATTGGAATGATTACGCGGCCAAATTCAAGAAATGTTTTGTTCGTAAAGAAGTTTCAGTTATTCAGGCTACTCGACATGAATCCAGCCGAGAAATAGAGCAATGGGTTGTTTTTGTTCCTTCGCCTGCTGTTGTTGGCACAGTATCCTGTAAGGATATCGATCAAGCTCGTTCTGTTGCGGCGCAGTACGGATGTACGATAATTCTTTAAATTGGAGGTATAAATAACCATGACACGTTCTGAAGCTGAAACCAAAGTTGCTACCTGGGCAAGACTTGGCAAGTTAAATCCTGATCACAAAACCTGTCCATTGTCAGCCAACCAAAAGTCTTACCGTGAGACAATTGGCGAATGCGGTCGTAATGTTCCGCAGTACTCCGATCCAGCGCGATAAATAATATGAGTATTTGTCCACTATGTAACAAGACAACAGAAGGCATCGGCAAATGGTTAATCTGTACCCTTTGCTATCTGACGCCAGCACATCTGATTGCTCGTTCAGAATCTCTTCTTGGCATCGTAAGAAGTTGGATTCAGTGAATCATGGGACAACATAAAGGCTGTACATTCTTCGGAGCAACGCGCAGAGGGGTTAAAGTTAAACCTGCCCCTAAGCTATCCTTGCGCCAAAGACTGCAAGAGATCGTGGCCGAAGCAATGGGAATAGATGCCGCTGACGTGACGGACTCTTATGAAATCAAAGCGGAAGCGGATTTAATGCACGATGGCTTAATTGAGTTGGTAGAAATATCAGTAGCAATTGAGTACGAGTACGAGTTAGAAGAAATATTCACATACGACAATGAGCATGTGTTTGAAAGCTTCGGGACACTGCTCCAATTTGTAAAATCTTACGTAATTTAAACATGCTATGCAATCCCCTGCCATTACTGTAAAGTAGAAAAGTCTCACGGTAATACTTTAATGGCGGCGAAGAAAACCCCTAAAAAACCGAGCACAAAATCAAAGGCACAAGATATAAACGAAGCCCTTGATTCCTTCCGCAACTTTGCCGCTGGTATCGGTTACGGCACAAACAATATATCGACAGGTGGAACATACGGGTACAACCCGATAACCCTAATTCGTCCATTGCTGGAATGGATGCATCGAGGACAGGGGCTGTGTGGCACGATTGTCGATTGTGTAGCTGATGATATGACACGCGCTGGAGTGGATATCAAAGGCAAGATGAAGCCTGAGGATATCGAGAAAATAAACGAATCAGCTGTGACTCTGGGAATCTGGAATAGTCTAAATGAAACCATCAAGTGGTCAAGATTGTACGGCGGCTGCTTAGGAGTAATACTGATTGATGGTCAAGACCTGTCTACTCCATTCAGAATCGAATCAGTGGGCAAAGATCAATTCAAGGGAATACTCCCGTTAGATCGTTGGATGGTTACTTGCGACATGGAGCGAACGGTAGATGATTTCGGGCCTAACTTCGGACTGCCTAAGTTCTATACCGTGATTCCAACAGCGCCAGGATTGATAGGAATGAGAATCCATCACTCGCGCTGTATCAGGCTAGGTGGTATCAAGCTCCCTTATTGGCAGGCAATTACCCTGCAATTCTGGGGCGAGAGTATTTACGAAAGAATCTGGGACATCCTGCTTGCTCTTAATAGCTCAACTCAGGGCATAGCGCAGTTGATGTACAAGCTGCATCTGAGAACCTACACAATTGAAGGGCTAAGGCAGCTAGTTGCTACTGGGGGAACGGCGTTAGCTGGGCTGATGGCGCAAGTTAACTTCATGCGATCTACTCAATCGAATGAAGGCATGACGCTGCTCGACAGTAAAGACAAATTTGAGCACTTCCAAAACAGCACAGTCAGTGGCGCTTCTGATGTGTTGATACATTTCCTTGAGCAAATAAGCGGAGCGGTGCAGATTCCATTAGTAAGACTTTTGGGGCAGAGCCCGGCAGGATTGAATGCAACGGGTGAAAGCGATCTGCGAACCTACTATGACGAAATAGCGCGTCAACAAAAATCGGCTATGATGGTGCCAATTACAAACGTGTATCGCTGTATTGTGCAAAGTCTTGGGATGGAGTGGCCAGAGGGAACCACAATAGGATTTAAACCATTGTGGCAATTGGATGCAACCGAGAAAGCGGATATATCGACAAAGCTAACTGATAATGTAGTTAAGCTTACCGAAGCTGGTATTTTGTCGAATCAAACCGCGCTAAAGGAAATCAGGCAATCAAGCGAAGAGACAGGATTCGGAACCAACATTAGCGATGAAGATATAAACAACGCTGAATCTGACCCTGCACCATTACCGCAAGCGGAAGAAGTAGCGGAGATTAAAAGCAAGAGCGAATCAGCTAAGGACAGCATAGAAAAAGTTATGGCTTTTGGCTTGAAGCACGGCCTGAATATAGTTACCGAAAATGAGCAAGGAACATACCGCGAAGGGCCAACGTGGAGAGCGTTGATGCCAGCGGATTATGGCTATATATTTGGGGCAGAAGGAAATGACGGTGACTATCTGGACTGCTTTGTAGGCCAGAATATTAACAGTAAAAAAGTGTTCGTTATTGCCCAGAATAAAATAGGGTCAAAGGACTTTGACGAGCACAAAGTAATGCTGGGATACGATTCACAAGATGCGGCAGTGAACGATTACGTTCGCAGTTTTGATCCGCCTGAGATGGGAATGCAGATAATTCGCGGAGTGGACGCCATGACGATGGATCAATTCAAGCGAATGATGGCCAACGGTGATTTTGTAGAACCAATAATAATTTACGTTCCGGTATAAAGCCCACCGTGGGGACGAATAGATATGGAAATAATAAAAGATTTAATGGCTATGTATCCCGAGGTAAAGGTTGAAATAAAAAGCCAAAACAAAAACCGTATCACTCGGGACGCATTTTTATTTCTAACTCCAAAAACCGATAACCAAAATGACTACTTTGCTCAGTGTGGCCCATGCAGAATGTTCGTTCCCGATAAGTACCTTGAAGGGAAGTTAAAGGGTGACAGGTGTATTATTCATGGCTCAAAGCAAGTAGTTAATGAGGGCATGTCATGCGGCTTTATGTGCTCATGGCCAACACCCAATGGATCGCCGGTTGAGCATGTCATCAAGGATCACGCAGCTGAACTGTTAAAGATCATCCCAGGCTCAGTCACCGCTAAAGATTCTGGACTAGTTGATCGTAGAGTACAGTGCCATAGATGTAGGTTTAGTGATGGCAATAAATGCGGACTCTATCGAAGGCTAAATCAGGCCATGCCACAAATATTCGATCTGGACGAATCCATTACGCCCAATTCATGTTGCAATGCACAAGAGCCATAATAGTCTTACCGTGAGACAAAAATGAGAGGAAATAGATTCTGCTCTACGTTAGTTGATTGTCCTATCTGTAAGGCCCCACCCGAATTACAGTGTGGCGTGAACCAACCCGGCGATATTCCTAATCACACTGAAAGAGCGCGTCAATCAAGATGGCTGCAAATGTACGTGGAAAGTAGCGCAAGCAAGTTGGGCAATGTCTTCGATGAAGTATTCACAGAAATACAGTAATAGTTTATAATGATAACCATGAAACGAATCCTGATTGACTACGACGAAACAACCTGCAACATGGGAGTAAGGGCCGAAGGCTTCACGGATGCGGAAGTAATTGTAGTCTTGAGGGAAGCGCAAAAAAAGGCCGAAGAAGCGGTAATAGAAAACCTCAAGAAGAAGAAAGTTAGTCTTGTTAGTTCACTAGGAATAAACCTTCCGAGAATATAAAGTTATGGGCGAGGCTCAAGCTATTATCCAGTATCCTACAGTCCACGAAGCGATTGCCTCCAAATTCTGTCAGCCCCATTATGTGACATTATTTGAAGTGCGTGATTCCACCGGGTTTGATTCGACGCGATCTGCTGATGCTTTATCCGTGGCTCTATATGGTACGCGTGGCCGCGAAATAACCGGATTCGAGATTAAGCGTTCTAGATCTGATTGGCTACGCGAATTAAAAATGCCAGAGAAAGCGGAAGAAATCGGTAAATTCTGCGACTGGTTTTACCTCGTGACAAATGATGAATCCGTGGCGCGACCAGATGAACTTCCAATGCCTTGGGGTTGGATGGTGTTGAAGGGTGCGCGGCTCAAGACCATCAAGAAGCCAGAGAGAATGAAGCCGTTCCCTCTGGATCGGCACATGCTGTGTTCGCTGCTCTATTCCGTTCGCCAGCAGTGTCTTATAGAAATCGAAATGCAAATCAAGGCAGCCGTTGATAAGCGCATTAAATCTGAGGCCAGCGAGTTGAAGTATCAGGCCGAAGAAGGTGAGCGCAAATACAAAGAACTGCAAAAGGTAGTCAGAGAGTTTGAGGATGCCAGCGGTGTCTCGGTTCAAAGTCATTGGCTTGATAGGCCGAAGATCGGCGCGGCGGTGAGACGGGTTCTGAAAGAAGGCGACACACTCAAAGAGTACAAGCGCGATCTGGAATGGATTTGTAGTCGGGCGAAGACCGTAGCAAGCAACATGGAAAGAGAATTACTGGAATTAGAAAAAGAAAACAATGCCAACCCCTCGCCAAATCCGTAACCTTACCCGCCAGAGATTCAATCGCTCCCGTATTGCAGAATTAGGCTATCAGAGGCAGCTAGCGCAAGTGGGACGACATATCGGCAATCTCATCAAAGGAATGGCCCCAGAGGGCGTTATAAGCGATACAGGGGTATTACAGCGTATCCTCTCACAGTATTCGGGCATCTTGCATCCATGGGCCAAAACGGTAGTTGAGAGGATGCAAGCCGAAGTCTCACAGCGAGACATACGTGCATGGGCTGAATTGGGGAGATCAATTGGACAATCGCTCAAGAAAGAAATACTTCATGCTCCTACAGGTGGAATGTTGCGAGAGCAGATGCAGGAACAAATTAAGTCGATTACCAGTTTGCCGCTTGAGGCCGCGCAGAGATTAAATAAATTGACATTACGCGGAATTACCGAAGGAACCCGAACGCCTGAGATCGTGGAAGCAATAATGAACTCAGGGCATGTCAGTATCAGCCGAGCAAAACTAATTGCGCGAACACAGGTGGCTACCACGGCGAGTAAATTGACGGAAGTAAGGGCAGTTCATATTGGGAGTCCGGGATATTGGTGGCGTACAAGTTTGGATGTAGACGTAAGAAGTTATCATCGCAAACTCGAAGGAAAATTCATCGAATGGGACAAGCCGCCAATCGTGGATAAAGATGGACGTAGGGCGCATGCGGGACAGGACTTTCAATGTCGCTGCTATCAAGAGGTAGTAGTACCAGATTAAACAATGTCGATGATCGCTATATTTCGCATGACATGCTGCGGTAAAAGAGTTATCTCTGGGCGCTTCCAAGGTAACGATATGTACCCGCCTTCTGTCGCTAAATGCCATTACGGGTGTAAACCTAAAAATCTCCCAAATGGCAGACAAGGAAGAATCCCGATGATATTCGAAGAGTACGCTAGCGAGGAATTGCAGCCTGAGGAATTAATGCGAACATGGAAACATGGTCATAGTGTGGGTGATCTATGGCATAGGTATAATCGCGAATGGCTGAAAAAGAAAGCGTCCATAGATCAAGGGCGCGGTTGATAGCTAGTTAACAAACAATTACACGTAAAAATAGTTTGCAATAATTACTTTCCCTTGTGCTACATTCATCCTTGACAAGAGGGAGATGAATGAACATGAGAAAAGTAATTAGCTTGTTGGTGATTTATGCGGTGTTAGCAATCTCTTCTGTCCCTTCCCAAGCGCAATTTCAAGTCCCTCCTGTGACAACCACAGTGCGCGGAGCAGTAGCAAATCTTGTAGCTACCTGCACAACTACCGCCTGTCCTACGTATATTCTCGGTGGAACGGTGTGTACGGCTACGGTGCTTATAGGCGGTACAAATTCAGCGGCAGTTATTACCGTAAGGGCATCTCACGATGGAGGAACTACATACAACACAATCACCCCTGTAGTTGTTGGCTTGTCTACCAACGGTACCGTGACATCCTCTATTATTCAGGTCAAAGGAATTTATTCTATGACTTTACTGACGGCAAATCGTGTACGTTTTGAAGTCGGCACATTGACCGGAACAAATGTAACTATCTCTCCCGTTTTTAGCAGTGCGTGTACTTCGCAAGCCCTGTAAGTCTTACGGGAAGACAATGTGGAATTCTACACAGTCGAAAAACTCGGAAGGAACCAAGAGGAAACCCCTGAAGGATTTCTTCTGTGTAGAAACGTTCCTATTGCGCGAACTGGTACGCAGCTTTACGCAGCGCGTGAAGTACCGGAGCTTGAGCCTAGCGACGATGGAACAGTTGTCATGGAAAGGCCAGAAGATGAAGTATTTAGGCCAGATACAATTTGCAGTGTTAATGGGAAACCTGTCACAGTTGACCATCCTAATGATCTAGTCAGACCGCATAGCTGGAAAGACTTGACGGTAGGAACGGCGCTAAATGCAAGGCGCGGTGAAAACGGAGAAAGCGATTTACTGTTAGCTGACTTACTGATTACAGACCATGAAGCAATTGATCAAGTACGAAAGACGCGAAGTCAGGAAGTCAGTGCAGGCTATAACTACGATGGAGTGCAAGTATCAAAAGGGCGCGGTAGGCAGACAAATATTTGGATCAATCACATCGCTCTAGTCGATTCGGCAAGATGTGGCATTCGGTGTAGTATCAAAGATAGTGAGCACAAAGAGGAGACAACAATGAACATCAAAGATATTGCAAAGAAATTAAAAGATGCGTGGGCAAGCAAGGACTGCAAAGCCTTTGATGAAACCGTAGCCTCTCTCAAGGACGAAGCCGGAACTGAAGTACATCTGCATACCGAAGGTAGTGGGCGTACTGCCTATGATGACGATACGCTCAAGCAGATATTTTCCGACAACGATGCGAAACATGCAGCTATGGATGCTCGGATGAAAGATGCCGAATCGAAGTTCACCGCAATGGACGCCAAGACGAAAGACGCTGAAGAAGAAACAAAGAAAAAAGAAGAAGATGCCAAGGCCAAAGACGCAGAGAAAGAAAAAGAAGAAAATGAAATCAAGGATGCGTTGGCCGACGAAGCACCAGCAGGCGAAGAAGAGAAAGCCAAAGTAGCAAAGGATAGTAGCTATCTTGTAGAAAGTTTTCAGGCAACAAAATCAAAGGCTGAGATCATTGCGCCCGGAATTCACCTCCCGGCATTCGATAAAGCAGCCGCGCCAAAAGATACGTTCCTGTCAATCTGTGGCCTGAGGCGTAAAGCCTTACAGTCCGGAGCGCGAGATTCAGATACGCTAGCTATGTTGTTGAAATTGAGCGGCGGGAAAGCGTTTGATAGTGCATCGATGGACAAGATGCCATGCGGAAGAGTAAGAGTTATGTTCGATTCTCTGGCAGAGATGAAGCGTTTGGCCAACAATGCAAAAGCGACGGAACAAAAAACCGATAAATCCGCCCTACTGAATACTGATGGTGGGCCGATGAATGCTGAAAATTTTAGCAAGCTTCGGGATAAGGCGCGTAAAGATCGCGGCCAGAGAATCAATTAAGGTTACTGTAAATAAAGTTTAGGAGGCAACACAATGGGCGCAGCATTTACATTCAGGGCAGGGGCAGGTTTCCCCGGCGCAATCACTCGCCAAGAAAACAGCATCGTTGAACCCTTTGTTATTAATGCCTCAACGCCGCCATTGCTATACGGTATCGCAATGATTGTTGATACCACAACTGGAATTGCGCGACCATATGCAGCAGCGGATACTGGAATTACTATTCCCTATGGAGTGCTGGTGCGCCCATTTCCGACTTCGCAGGCATCCGTAACTAACTTCGGCAATACGCCGCTTGGTGGGGCAGGAGTTCCGCCAACATCAGGCCCTGCCGACTTGTTGGTTAGCGGATACATAAATGTCCAAGTTCCGACTGGTTCGACTGCGGCATTAAAGAATTGGCCCGTATTTGTTTGGGCTGCTGCAACTTCGGGAGTGCACATTCAGGGTGGATTTGAAACAGCTGCTAGCGGCGGCAATACTGCTGCTCTCTCCACCTCGCTGTGTCATTTCAATGGACAGCAGGACGCGAACGGGATCATTGAATTAATTTTTAACGTTTAAAACTGGAATAGAAAACTGTAAGACTTGAATTTTTCCGACAGGTTAGTGGTCTGAAAATATGGCCACACCTAATTTTAGGAGGAAGCGCGTATGTTGACTTACGATCAAAAGGCGTTCGATGGTAACGGCGTTCCCATGGGAAAGAAACTAGGTGGAACGTATACCAAAGACGGAAAGTCTTACGACAACACAGGCGCGTTCCTTGAGAACGAACTATCCCGCATCGACCCCAAGATGCATATGCCTCTCATTGATATCCAGTATGACCGTGATATTGATATTCGAAGTGATGTCACGATGGGCGATGAATTTTCCAGCTTTACCGTGTCCACGTTTGGCGGGGCAGGTGGACTAGGAACTGGAAACTCAATCGGCAATGGTAAGCATTGGGTAGGCAAGAATTCCACGGCAATCAGTGGCGTATCCGTGGACATCGGGCTAATCACTAAGCCGCTACGTGCATGGGCGATTGAATTGGCCTATGACATTTTTGAAATTGAATCCAGCGCAAAGCTAGGTAGGCCGATAGATCAACAGAAATTCTATGCCATGCAGAGAATGCACGAAATGGAAGCTGACGAACAGGCTTACATCGGTGATATTCCGAACGGTGATGCTGGACTAGTGAATCAGGCCAGCACCGTAGTTACTCCGGTTAACGTAGCCGTAGGAGCGGCAGGCAGTACGACATGGGCACTGAAAACTCCTACTGAGATTCTTGCCGATGTGAACACGGCAGTAACGGCAGCATGGGCGGCAAGCGCATATGCTGTAATGCCGGAAAAACTTTTGCTCCCGCCAGCGCAATACGGCGCAATCAGCACAGCTTTGATTTCCAGTGCTGGTAATCAGTCCGTCCTAAAATACCTGAAAGAGAATTGGGTAGGCATGGCGAAGGAAGGAAAGACGCTGGACATTCAGCCAGTTAAGTGGTTGGCAGGTGCGGGTGTTGGTGGAACCATCGGCACAGCTGGAATCGATCGTATGGTGGTCTATACCAAGCGCGAAGAATTTGTTAGGTTCCCCTATGTTCCAATGCAGCGCACTCCGGTAGAGTTCCGTGGTCTGTTTCATCTATCGAACTACTACGGTAAAATGGGAGTAGTGGAACTCGTATACCCCCAGACAGTTTTTTACGCAGATTTAATCTAAGTCTTACTGTAAGACTTTTACGACGAAAGGAATTTGAGTAATGAGCACAGAAAACTGGTTTTTCCCGAATCTAGTACATCTTAGAATGAGAGATCAATCATTGCTCAAGTTCGCCGTTGGGCCGCAACCTGTTCCTTCGGATTTGCCGGAAGAGGAAAGGGAAATCCTGAAACGTAACGGTGCAAAGCCGATTGAGGTTACATCTAAAACACCACCTGGTGCGCCAAAAACGCCCGCTAGCGCGTCGCCAGAGGGTAAGGGTACATCTGGGCAATCTGTAAAACCAGAGCCTCTTAAATAAGAGAGGAGCTAGCAGATGGCTCTTCCGACTCCTACTACATTCCGCGCTGATTTCCCTGAATTTGTAGATACCACAACCTATTCCGATGGCCTGATTAACTTCTGGCTTGGGATAGGTGTTCTACGTTTGAATCCAGTATGGGGAAACCTCTTAAATCAGGGGCTTGAATTATTCACAGCGCACTTCATTTCTATAAGCGCGATCAATCAATTATCGGTAAAGGCTGGGGGAATACCTGGAATTCAGCGCGGGGTAGTAAGTAGCGAGCAAGCGGAAATATCCGTGAGTTACGATACGGCTGCTGCTACTCTGAAAGATATGGGCCACTGGAACCTGACAAGCTACGGTACGCAGTTTCAGGAACTGGCCAACTTAGTTGGCATGGGGCCAATGCAGATTAGTCCATCATGGTGGAATGGTGATGATGGAATAGTAACTAATGGTTTCGGATGGCCATTCTTCCCTAGCTAGGTGTTAGAATGATAACCACATGAAACCACAAGTTAATATTAATGTAAATATCACGGTAGATAACCTTGAGCAATTCGGGAAAGCGATTGAACTACTCAAGCGTAAGCAGGTATTGGCTGGAGTACCAGAAGCCAAGGCAAGACGTAAAGGCGATCCTATAAACAATGCGACGCTGGCTTACATTCACGATAAAGGTAGTCCTAGTCAGAACATTCCAGCCCGGCCTTTTATGGAACCGGGAATCCATGATGTATCGGTACAGATAGAACAAAAGCTGTTAAGTGCGGGGCAGTCTGTGCTGGAAAATGATCCCGTAAAAGCAGAGCAGAAACTAGAAGCGGTTGGGCTTATAGCGCAGAACGGAATCAGGAACAAAATCAATTCCAACATCCCGCCTCCGTTAAAACCAGCAACTCTCGCGGCAAGACGAAGAAGAGGTAGGACAGGGAACCGGAGCTTAGTAGATACGGCCCAGATGCGAAACTCAATTACCTACATAGTGAAAGATAAATAAAATGAAACAAGAAATTGAAGGGTACCAACCACTTCCTGTAAATAGAGAGTCTTCTTTGCAGTATATAGCTATGAAATTACATAGCAATCAATCTACCCTGGAAGATACTCTATTATGGATGAGAGATAGAGGTAGTTCTGTAGACCTGAATTACGGTGAAGACAATGATATCTGGGAAACTTCATGGATTACAAGTGGGGTTCGATATGTAGGAATAAGTAAAGAGATAAGGCTGTCGGTGTTAAGTAGCCTAAATAAATGCCTTACTGCCTGCGTTAAAAGAGATTATCCAGAATCCGCATAATCTATGTGTCCTCTATTGAATCCCGGTTTGTCTGTATTGAGTAACCCTCTATTACTTGATACCTTCAATGTCATACGCAGGACTGAAACTGTGAATACTTCAGGTGAATCAGTTCTATCTCTCTCGGCATCGACTGGAATTTACGGAGTAGTTAAACCTATAGGCGATAGGTTAGACCGTAAAGCAGATGACGATACAGACCAAAAAGACCTGAGAATATTTACCAAGTTTGCCTTGAGAGGATCGGCAAGAGATGGAGCACCTACAAACTGGAAACCCGATTTAATATTCTGGCATGGCAATAATTTCATTGTAATAAACGTGCGCGATTGGGGAGCGTATGGAATTGGCTATGTCGTAGCTGAATGTAATGCTATTGATGTAATATCGGCACCGCCTCAGGTAAATTCAGGACTAGGTAATTATGGAGTGTTAAATCCATTTATCCCGCCGCCATCGCCCAAGGGAAGGCTACAAGCATATGCAGCCACGATAGTATCCAGTAATCAAGCGGCAATGCCAGTAGATGTAGATGCGGCAAATATGATCTTGTTTAAGAATGGAGTTCTACAAATTTCGCCAGATCAATTCTCTGTAGCATCGCAGGTTATAACTATGGTTACGCCATTTGAAGCAGGGGATGTGCTGGTGTTTTTTGCATGAAAATAATCCCAAAAAGTCTCACGGTAATACTTTTCTGCCTGTCATGCTTCGGACAGAACCTTCCCAACATATCCACGCAAACTAAAGGACAGTTACCAACCTCGCGTCTGAGTGGTCAAGGGGTAGCGGGATTATGTTTGCAAACGGATGGGTTAGGTGGAATGTCATTACTACCTTGTCCTGGCGCTTCTTCGGGAACGGTAACGCTATTCAGCGCAGGCAGTCTCTCGCAGTTATTCACTACTTCGGTAAGTAATCCGGCAACTACGCCCACGCTTAACTTCGCCCTAGCTAGTTTCACAGCCCATACGTTCTATGGAAACAACACGTCAGGAACGGCTATTCCTGGAGCACAAAGCATAGGCTTAAGCGATCTTCCGGGATCAGGAAGCGTTACCGTCAATACGGCAGGGCCGTTAGGTGGTGGTGGTTCGCTAGCTTTGGGCGCAAGCCTAAATTTGACATGCGCAAGTTGTATAACCAGTATTCCGCAACTAGCTATAACAAAAACTTTAGTAGCATCGAATTGGATCAACTCTTATGATTCAACTACAGGGCTATTCACTGCTACAAGGCCAGCCTATACAGACCTGATAGGACTTCCACAGCTTGCAGTTACTAAGACTGCAATAGCTTCTAACTGGCTAAGAAGCTTTGATTCTACGACTGGATTATTTACAGCAACGCAACCTGCTACTTCTGATTTAAGTGACTTCCCTTCTCAAGCAGGCAATTCAGGTAAATTCCTAAGCACTAATGGAACGGTATTAAGCTTTGCGGCTGGTGGAACTGGTACAGTAACGTCATTTAGTTCTGGCAATCTATCGCCTCTATTTACTACATCGGTTGCAACGGCTACGACTACTCCATCGCAATCATTCTCTTTGTCCACGGCTTCAGCCCATACATTCTTTGGCAATAATACGGCTTCAACCACTACACCTGCCTATTCAGTAATTGGAAACGGGGACTTGCCGGGAACTGGAGCGGTCACGCTGAATACTACGGCACCCATAACAGGTGGCGGCTCGGTAGCTCTTGGCAATGCGCTTACGTTTGCTTGTGCATCCTGTTTAACCAGCGTTACTGCCCATAATCTTCTAAGTGCAACGCATGGCGATACTACAACGCACGCAGTCTTACGGGGAGACTTAATTGCCGGAATAGGCGTAGTCCCGACATGGACGGCGGTGGCCAAAGGTGGAACCAATACCTATCCAAAATGGAATGCAAGCGGAGATGTTATTTCTTCGACTCTTGCAGCATCCGGTATAGGTTCGCCAACATCATGTACGAATCAGGCTGTTACAGCGTTTACGTTATCAGCTGATGCCGCACCCACTTCTACCTGTACAACAATCACCAGCACATTTACTTCAGGAACTTTCTCGCCAAACGCCCATAATATTCTTTCGGTTTCGCATGGTGATACTACAGCAGCATCAGCAGTAAGAGGCGATGGATTTTTTGCCATAGGTGCATCCTCTACATGGCAGAGACTAGCTCATCCTGTTGCTACTGGAGGTTATTTCAAGTGGAACGGTACCGATGTAGTTGCATCAACGGGCGCTGCATCGGGAACTGGATCATGCGCATCGCACAGTTTTGAAACTGCTGATAATTCGGATGCTGCCCCAACCTGTACTCAGCCATCAGCTTCGGATTTAAGTGATGGAACAACGGGAACGGGCGCAGTCGTAAGAGCTATATCTCCGGCTTTAACCGGAACTCCTACCAGTCCTACGCAATCAACTGGAGACAATACAACTGCGATAGCTACGGATCAATTTGTAACTACAGCAATTAACAACGCTATCGCTGGAGTCAATCCGGCAGTTGCCGTACAAGCGGCATCGGCAGCGGTATTGCCAAATTCTCCAACTTACCTGAATGGAGCTAGTGGCATAGGTGCTACATTGACGGCAGGAGTAACAAATACTGCATTGGTAGTTGATGGATATACGCCAGTATTACTAGATCGTATTCTAGTTAAGAATCAAGCGTCTTCCTTTCAGAATGGCGTGTACTCTGTTTCTCAGGTATCTGGCATCGGACTAGCGTGGATATTAACTCGTGCTTTAGATTACGATCAACCGTCCGACATGAATAATACGGGAGCAATCCCAGTAGCTAATGGGATAGTTAATTTAGATACATCATGGGTACAGACTTCACAAGTCACTACGGTTGGAACCGATGCGGTTACTTTTACTCAATTTAGTTTGAATCCAACTACACTAGTTGTAAATACTAGAAACATAAATACTACGAGTCCTATCACTGGCGGGGGTAACTTAACCGCCGATAGAACAATTGCATGTGCAACATGCGTGACATCTTCTTCTCCCGGACCCGGAATAGCTCACTTTTCCGGATCGACTCAAGCGGTTACCAGTTCTCCAATAACGTCTACTGACACTACAGGGACGTTTCCGGCCACGGCCCACAACTTACTATCGGCAACTCATGGCGACAGCACCACGGGCACTGTAGCGCGAGGGGATGTCATTACAGGGCAAGGTGTAAGCGCGGCATGGGCGCGATTGGCTAAAGGTGCTGCGAGTCAATGTCTTCAGATGGATGGTACGGCAACGGATGTTACTTGGGGATCATGTGCTACTGGAGGGACTGGGGCATCCACTGCCGATACTTTTATTACCGTGGCTCATGATGCAGATTTAACCGCCGAGAGAATCCTGTCCTGTACCTCTGGTGATCTTACGTGTACCGATGGTGGGGCGAATAATGCTTTCACTCTGGATACAGGCGCGAATATTCCCAAGACCACGACATCTAATACGTACTCCACTGGCACATCGCAAAATATGGATACGATCACCGCGAAGTATTGGGGTAGTGCTCCTATATTCGATGCCACTAAGTACACTGGAACGGACATGTGCGATAAGATTGCAGCCGTTTATTCCGATGCTGTTTATATCGCAACCGCCGTATCAATCATTGATGCCCGTGGATTTACTGGAAATCAGAATTGCGCCACGACGAATCCATTTGGCACAACCCATTCAACCAAGTGGATATTCAATGCAGGTTTACATGTTAATTTGACTAGATTCGCGGCTACACTTGGCCCAGCAACCTCTAGCCTGATTGCACCACCATCAGCCCCAACATTGGCCACGTCTACTACTACTGGCTCACTGGGAGCGGCTATCGGTGTTGGCGTTAAGGTAGAGTATGGAAACTTCGCTGGCCCTACGACGCCATCTTCTGAAGCCACAATTACTACAGGCGCAGGTACGACTAATATCGTCACCGTAACGTCTCCAGCCGTGGCATTTGGTGCAACGTGTTATGACGTTTTTTCTGCTACTCCAGTCGGGTCAGGATGGAAGAAGAATAATACTACTGGGTGTATTCCGCTAGGCACGAATTATGTCATTAAGAACATCGGAGCGGGCGCAATTCCAGATACAACTAATCTTGCGGCAAACGATCAGTATGAAGTGGACTTCGGTAATTCCACATGGTCAGCCGGTAATAGCTCCGGCGCAATTATTGCGGGTATTTCCAATACCTACATACATGACTTAAAGTTTGTAAACAATGGCACGGCTAATAATGGAAATGCTCTTGTCTATGTAAATAGTAATCTAACTAACGTCATTCTAGATCGTATCGACGTATCAGGCGCATTACATGGAGTTGCTTCATTTACGAGCGGTAATATCCAAATAAGTAATATCCGCTGTTCTAACCCCACGGTAAGCGGGAGTTGCGTATTTGTCCTAACTGGAGACCATGTTAAGGTTTCAAACGTATCAATGTATTCTGGCGTGTGGCCCACTGGCGGCAATCTACAAGGTGTAGTTAATCTTAGCGGTTGTATCGATTGTAGCGTGGATGGTGTAACGGCAAACAATCTTGACATTTCCAATCTGGTTAATGGCGCAGCCATAATCGTGCAGGGCAGCAGCTTGCGCACTAATATTAATGACGTGAGTTGTGACGGACTTATAAATTCTGACTGTGTTCTTATTACTGCCATGTCGCTACAAACGAACATTACGAATGTGAACTGTGCCAATACGAAAGTAGGCACTGGGGCTGGCATCGGGGCCAATGCTAACAACGGTGATTGCCTGGACTTTTTTAGTGCGGGTCGCGTGAATGCTACCAGCATAAACTGCCAAAGTATGGGACTAGTCGGAGGTCAACAATTCCCCTGTTATGAGGTATTTAACGTAAGCGAAGTAGCCCTTAATAACTTAAACGCATATGACTCATCTGGCATCGGCCTGCGATTATTTGGCACTACGGGGGCCACGATCACGGGCGGGCATTTTAATCGCAATAAGGGCTCTGGCATTCAGGTTGAAGATACGTCTGCTGTAGTTACTTGTAATAACACTACCACGGTCACTTATGTCAGCGGCCAACCATTTGGCCCTTGGGCACCAGGAACCACGGTTCAAATAGGCGCTGGCCCTACTGCATTTCAATTGGCTTCCGTCCCTACATCAAGCAACACAATCACGCTTACCGCAGCCTGTAACCTCGGTGCATCTCAGGCGTTCAGCGTATACTCACAAGATACGCATATTGTCGGAGTACAAGCAGACGATAACGGACAAGGATTAGGTGGAGCTAATACACAGAGTGGTATTAGTGTACTTGGTCATTCTCAGGTGGATGTAGTTGGCGGTAGCATGAACGACAACCGCGCCACTGCTAGCAAGACCCAGCAATGGGGAATCAGCGCAACCCCAGCGGGTGGGCAGACGGCAAGGATGCGCGTGATAGGAGCAGATTTTACAAATAATCTAGGTGCAACATGCTCCGGCACAGAATATGGTGCGAATGTTACTGGGAACCATGGGGCCTGCGACGGCAATAAACTTAGTGCATTCTTGTTTGATGATAACGTGGGGCCGAAGTGGACAATCGGGGCAGCCTCAACAGTAGATGCTTCGCTAAATATTCCAGCTGGTACTACTCCTACAACTCCAGTAGCAGGTGATTTTTGGAACGATGCTACCTCAGTAACCTACCGTGATCCTACATCTGGTATCAATCAATATATCCCGAAGAAAATATATCTCACAGGGAATTATACGAACTCAACCACTAGCTTAACGAATGTGACCAGTGGTAATACGCTAGCCTTCGCGGTTGCGGCAAACAAAGATTACGCAATCACATGCGAACTATTTTACCAAACTGCATCAACGGGTGGTTTGCAAATAGGATTTACTGGCCCTGCGTCTCCTACGGCGGTAAATTACTCTGTGATGGTTGGCACTACTGCGACAACAATAAATAACGGCGAAGCAACGGCATTCACCACAAAGATTCCCACTGTGGGTGTAGCCGCTACGGCAACGACTAACTTCCCGGCACATGTGGCCTTAATGCTTAGAAACGGAGCTAATGCGGGAACGGTGACACTTCAGGCAGCAAGCGTGGCAGCTGTCCAGTTAACTATCAATAACACATCATTCTGCACGGTACAGTGATAGTTAGAATTTAAATGTATAGTAATAAAAGTTCTAAAGTCTTGCGGTAAGATAAATCTATGAGCACATCGGCCACGGGTGGATACTTAATCCCGATAGCTACTAATGCTATTGAAGACGAATCCCTACGTGTGTTCTTTCAGCAAATAGTTTCAGGGATAACTGGAATAAATGGAACTATGGTTAGACCACGCTGGCAGGTAGAGCCACCTAATATGCCATCATTCGGAACGGATTGGGCAAGTATAGGGGTGGTAAAAAGACAGCGCGACGTGAATGCCTACGTAAAGCATGTGAGCAGAAATGATACGAATGGAAATAATATTGGCACCGATTTTGTCCATCGCACTGAAGTCCTAGATATTCTCTGCTCTTTCTATGGACCTAACTGTGAAAGTAAGTCAGAATTACTGGCCATGGGGCTAGAGGTAGATCAAAACCGCGAAATCATGCAACAGTTGGGATATGGTCTAATCTGCGTTGAAGATGCTGTAATGCTGGCCGACTTACAGAACGATAGATGGCTGACAAGGATTGATCTTCCATTCCAGATGAGACGCGCACAACTCTACCAATATCCAGTCCTAGATATAATCGCAGCCCAAGGAACAATTGTAGAGGACATTGGCGGGGTCAATGTTACAATTCAGGTGGCACAGCAACCATCATTCGGATTTAACGTAAGCAATGGAATCGTGCAAGGGTTTGGTACTGGAAATTGGATGCCCTAAAAGTCTTGCGGTGAGACTAGGAGATTGAAAGTATGGCGATACCTAACACATTACCAGTAAGCAGACTAATTAATGTCACGGTAAGTCTCCTACCTACAGCCGCGCAATCCCAAAATCTTAGTTCCTGTCTGGTAATCGGTAGCAGCACGGTAATTGATGTAGTTTCCAGAATGAGAAGCTACAATACGCTTACTGCCGTGGCTACAGACTTCGGAACATCTGCACCAGAATATCTTGCAGCTAATCTCTGGTTTCAGCAAAACCCACAGCCCCAGCAATTGTTAATTGGAAGGTGGGCAAAGACTGCCAGCTCTGGGCAATTGTTTTGTGGCCCATTGTTGGCAGCGAATCTTCTGTTGACTGCATGGACTGGAATTACGACAGGGTCGTTCAAGGTGCAAGTTGATGGCGGCTCGCTGCAAAGCATACTCAGTCTGAATTTCTCCGCTGCCTTAAGTCTTTCTGGAGTGGCTGGAATCATTACAGCGGCAATCACGGGTGCAGTTTGTACTTATGATTCAGTGAACAGTCGATTCGTATTTACTAGTTCAACTACAGGCGCAACTAGCAGCGTATCCTTCCTTACGGCTGGAGCAAGCGGAGTCGATATCAGTAACCAGCTTAACGGAAGAAATACGGCTGGTAATGGGGCGTATGTCGCAAACGGAATTGTCGCAGAATCGGCTCTAGCAGCGGCCACGATATTCGATGGTATCTTTGGGCAGCAATGGTACGGACTGGTCGCTCCTGAGGCCGTAGACGCTGACCACATAGCTGTTGCTGGGTTCATTGAAGGCACAAATACCAAGCATTACTATGGAGTAACCACGCAATCGGCTGGAGTATTGGTTCCGGCAACGACAAGCGATATTGCATCAGTTCTACAAGCTCTCGGATACAACAAAACGGCAGTCCAGTACAGCAGCCAAAGCGCGTATGCGGTAATGAGTTATCTTGCGCGAATCCTGCCAACGGACTACACCGGAAACCAGACAGTAATTACGTTGATGTACAAACAAGAGCCAGGAATCGTGGCCGAAAATTTGACGGCAACTCAGGCCAACAGCGTAGCGCAAAAGAATGCCAATGTGTTTGTGGCCTACAACAACAACACGGCCATTATTCAAAATGGTGTAAGCTGCTCAGGACAATTCACGGATACCATTGTAGGAGCAGATGCGTTTGCTATCGCAATCCAAACGGCACTCTACAATCAGTTATTCACGATTCCCACTAAGGTAGCGCAGACAGATAGAGGCATGCACATCTTGACCACGGCTGTAACGGCGGTCTGCATTCAATATGTACAGGATGGATACCTTGCGCCTGGAACGTGGACATCAGCTGGTTTTGGGTCACTCAATACTAACGATCTAATGCCGGGATATTATGTTTACGCCCCGCCAGTATCAACACAATCGGCAGCGGCAAGAGCTGCAAGAATTGCCGTACCGATTCAAGTGGCGGCGAAACTAGCAGGGGCAGTGCATACGGCCAGCGTAGCGATAACGGTCAATCCGTAAAAGTTTTTATGATAATTAAAATGAAACAATATTGGGAAGACTCAGAAGTACGAGGGCTAGCAACGGAACACACGTTTGTTTCTGCACAACGCGAAGATCATGCCTGTTCCATTTGTGGAATGCTTCATAAATTAAAGGCGCCAAAACGTTAAGGTTAGGAGATAAATACCATGCCGGGACAGGTAGCGTTTACATACTCATTCAAAGACGTTCAAGCCACGCTTACGGGGCCGGGCGGTAGCATCTCTCTGGGCAATGGAGCGGGGAACGCGGAAGAAGGAATTACTTGTGAGCAGATTGAAGACAAGACTTCATGGCAGGTAGGAGCTGACGGTTCCGTAGCTTTTAGTCTTCATGCTGCCCAGATTTACCGCGTAACAATTCGGCTGCTTAAGACAAGTCCCACGAATCAGCAGTTATCGCAAATGCTCACGTTTCAAAGAACAAGCTCCCTATTCTGGGGGCAGAATACTATCGTAGTGAGCAACGTAATTACTGGCGATCAATACAACGGAGCACAGGCGGCATTCGTTAAATTCCCTGCCAACAACTATGCTAAAGAAGCGAGAAACGTGGAATGGGAATTGGTCGTAGGCCACATGACGGAGATTCTTGGCGGGGCAGGATTGCTGATTACATAAAAGTCTTACTGTAAGACTGCGAGGGACGAACAATGGTGATATTTCTACCTTTCCTTGTGTGCATCATTGGGGCGATTATCGTCCTGATTACCTATCCCCAAAATAACAGATGGACTGAAATAGGCAGGGCTATGCTTTGGATGGGGCTGGTAGCCTTCCTGCTCACATATCATGGGCAACCTTTCACGGTTACAAGGTAAGAAGAGGTAAAGATGGTTTCATTATGGCAGCAGTCAAGAAAACCCAAAAATGCCCCAAGTGCAGAGGATTCGGGCAAACTACTTGCCCGAAGTGCAAAGGCGAAGGTGAAATAGTTGTTGCCATAGACGGTAAACCGATAAATACCAAGAAAGCAGCAGCGGGAAAATGAGTATATTAATTAATACTGTTCCTCTGATATCCCTCACGCAACATAATTGTTCTAACTCGCCAAGCTACAATAAGGAAAACTTCCCCAAGCTATTTACAGGGCGAACATTCAAGGATTTATCTCTTACTCCCTACCCAGTCGATTCGAGTGTGATGGACGATAGCCTTAATCCCGCGTCTCCCATGAACATCTGTAAAGACTCACTTCGTAAGTTGATGCCGCCAAGCTGGAAAGGTAAGCTTGTAAAATTCTGGCAAGCATTCTTGTACGATGGAATCTCTCATCCCGCAATCGGTTATCTCAATAACGATCCATCGGTAATCGCACGACAAGTTGAAGATAGCAGGGGATTCGATGTAAACACGGTCGATTTGTATGGAGCAAACTTCAAAGGGGCGGGGAATGATTTTGTAATGGATGCGCTTGCGGCATCCTGCTCCAAGAATAGTCAAACATTCTACGCAACATTCGATCAGCAGTGCTTAACATCAGCGACGAACGGAATTCAAGCGAGTCAATATCAAGCTGCACTTATTTCCTACATTAACCATATAGTAGATAAATACTTTGGTCATCCAGCGTATGAGAAGTATCAGGGAAGGCCATTGCTGGCGTTCTGGGGCTTCGGTAGGACACTGAGAGGGGTTACCCTTGATTGGCAGAAGATCAAGAGCGCAATACGCGGTAATCCGTGGATAGTTCTATATCAGGCAGAAGCATTCTCGATTCCAGGTTCCGATGGTGGAATGAGCTGGTTGCCTACTGGTGCTACGGCAACTAATCCGTCAGGGTCAAACTATCTCAAAAGTTATATGCTTCCGGCAATGGCCGCGCATCCCGATAAAATCGCCATAGGATCGGCATGGGCGAAGTTCAACGGCACAAATACTTTCTCTAAGGCATGGTCGCAAGGTAAATACTTGGATGGCATGGGTGGAATGACGCTACTGGAAACGATGGCAATCAATGCGGCATTTTCATCTCTTCATAACCTTCCCTACCTACAACTGGTTTGGGACGATAATCAAGAGGGAGATGCGCTGATAAATGGCGTACAAAATGATGTTGCTATAGCCGCTAAAGTGACCGGAACGCAATTGACTTGGACGGTAACAGGGCATGAGCAGACCATTTCATCCTATGATATTTATGCTTCGGCCACTGAAGCAGATGTATATAAGCTTGGATCAATTGCTACCGATGATCCCAAAGTATTTGATTTAAAGAACTCTCTAGTGGACTTTGGTTCACAGAATTTCTATGTCTACGCAGTGGGACAGCCATGTATTCAAAACCATTTAATTAAGGCAGCCTGAGGTAAGATGAGCGAAGAACTAGAACAACTGAAGGTATTATCCGCACAGCAGCCATCATTGCAAATGCTTCAGGGTGCGCTTGAATCCATAAGCGATCCTGTAATTATCGTGGATGTGTCTTTCATTTTGACCTACGTTAACGATCAAGCGGCATTTGTATTTGGCTATCGCCAGCATGATTTAATTGGACAGCACATCAACATCCTGATTCCAGATGCGTTAAAAGAAGTGCATGTCCAACACTTAGCGGAATTCCGTAACCATCCCCATGCGAGGGCCATGAAGGGTGGGACGGAATTGACGGCAAGAAGGAAAGATGGGTCAGACGTAAAATGCCGAGTTCAAATTACCCCGTACTCGACTGACTTTGATAGCTATGTTTGCGCACAGATTAGGGTTTTGTGAAATGGCATCTCAAAAAGACTTTCAGGAAAGTGTGATTGCCAATTTCACCAAACTGGAGCAATCCGTCTTGGCAGTTAACTTAAAGATCGATACGCTCAATAATCAGGACATTACCAACCTGAAGCTAGCTATGGTAAGGCTGGAGACGCAGGTTAAAATCTATGCGGCGCTAGCTGGATTCATTGGTATGGCAATCGGCGGGGCATTAGTAAAGTTTGTTGTGCATTAAAATGAGCTATAAGAAATTAACAGCCATGCTTTCCGGTGCAGCCATGAGTTCCCTAGGGTTGCTTAGTCTAGCTGGATATTGCTTTCATAATGTCGGAATGTATACATGGGGAGGAACTGGCAGACCGGGTATGGGATTAAATACTGCTCTCGGTTTCTTCTTAGGTGGGCTGGCAATAACCCTGTTGTCTCTTGAAAAAGTCTTACCGCAAGACTGAAATATTTTGTATACTTGAATATATGCCAAGAGAACTAACTCTCCCTTCACCTGATGGACATACCTACCTAATCGGAACGCTCGATGCCATGCAGCAATGGTCTATTGCCAAAAGATTCCTAAGCCAAGTACGCAAGGAACGCGATGCATGGGAATTTACATACGAGAGAAACACTGGAAGAAAACCGGAAGAGGACAGCTACCGTGAGCCATCGCTTAACTTTATTCTCAGCGCAATGTCGGACGAGGATAGTAAACAGGTAATTGCCGTGGCATTGACAGCCGTACAGCGCAAGCACGATCAAGGCGGATATGCTCAAATAATTACTCCCGGAACCAACCGGCTGCAATTTTCCGACATGAAAATGGAAGCGTTAATTGCCCTGACGTTTGCGGTGATGAGGGACAACATCGACAGTTTTTTTACTACAGGGCAACCCGATTCGACAGCACCCAATCCGGCGTAGATGTTGCTCTAGTAAAGATGGATAGCGAAGAAGACTGGCTATTATCTTTAGTAAAAGAGGGGATGGTAAGATATAGCGATCTCAATGATGGAACGGTATCGCTTGCTGACTGTGCCAAGATGAGTGATTACCTAAATGTACTAGGCGAGAATAAGGCAAGGATTAACAAATCGCTGGAGAGAAAATGAAAGCAATGAAATTCCATGGAATACAGGTAGAAATAGCCGATGATGTACCTTCTGGATTAGATAACCAGTTAATAATGGCTGCCTTGCAGTTTCATGCCTGTGAGATATGGGAACTAGCCAAAGAAATAGAAGCCAAGGGTTTTGATCCTAATAATTCAGAAGTTTCGCCAGCGGAAACCTACCATGCTGTATTTATAAAACATGAAGAAGAATGGACTATTCGTACAGACTACAAAGGTAATATACTGCAAACAATAGTTTCTTCCTCTATACAGGTATAGAATCCAAAAATGGCCGACGATATCCTAAAATCGTATCTAGTAGCCATCGGCTTTAAGCTGGACGAGCAAGACTATAAGAAGTTCAAAGATTCCCAACTAGATACAGAAAAAAGAACCAAGGATTTAAGTAAGGCATTCTCTGATTTTGCCAAAGTAGGAATAGGGGCATCTGTAGCTCTAGGTGGAATGGTAATCAAGGTTTCCAATGATCTTGAGAAGCTGCACTTTCAGGCACAAAAATCAGGCACATCGGCGCAAAATCTAAAAGCCTTCGGGGATGCTGCTGCCCAAATCGGCATTCAAGCTGAAGATGCTATGGGCATTGTCCAGCAGTTCAATAACAAGATCAAAGATAACCCAATAGGCATGGGCGCACTGCTGAGAAATTTAGGAGTAGATGCGAATCAAGACAAAGTAAAAGTCCTGATGGATTTGGTCGATAGCTTGTCCAAAATATCCGGCCCAAATGCGGAAACGCAACGCGTAGCCTATGGCGCACAATTCGGATTAAGTGGTGAGGACATTCGTACCCTGATTCGTGGCAGAGAAGAACTGCATAAATATTACGAGGAAAGAAGAGCGGTTTACAGTGATATCGATAAGCAATCACTAGCGGCTCACAAAGCGAATGAAGAATTTCGTGACCTTGAGGCTAGATTCAGCGCATTGACGAACACGGTAGGCACTGCATTCCTACCGTTGGCCAAGGATGTGGTGTCTATTTTAGAGGTAGTAGTTAAGGATTTAATTGAAGCAGACAAAGCTACCGATGGATGGAGTAGCAGGTTGCTTGGTCTAGTAAGTGCAATAACCGTGTCAATTGGAGGACTCAAGGCTCTAGGAATGCTAAAATAGAC
>Ga0179594_10000028_pt1 | contig 64054 bp, 63 predicted proteins | sample CZOMad1_1_08_16f_FD_148625 | JGI IMG/M metagenome (GOLD analysis project Ga0179594, IMG submission 148625) | Vadose zone soil fungal communities from Angelo Coast Range Reserve, California, USA - CZOMad1_1_08_16fungal (Illumina Assembly) | ecosystem: Environmental > Terrestrial > Soil > Vadose...
CGTGATGACGAGGAACGCGAGCGGCCGGTCAGTGATTTCGGCAACGAGGGCCGCGCGCTCTGCACCCGACAGTCGCTCGGGACCGGTAGCGTTGTAGGTCGCGCCGGCATGGCCGTCGCCGATCAGGATTCCGGCTGCAGCAGCCGCGACGTCACCGCGCGCGACGAAAGCAACACGGTTCTCGGCGAGCCCGGCCAGCACGCCCTGGGCCAGCGACATCTGCGCCTGCTGCGCGAAGCTTTCGGCATAGAAGTTCATGCGCAGGATGGTCCACGCCGGCGCTGTGAAGATGAGACGCTGCTCGCCCCACCAGTAGGGGGTGCCGAGCACCGGCCCCTCCGCCTGGCGTGCACCGGCGGCCGACATGAAGACGACATGCTTGACGCCCGCCTTCACGGCGGCGTCGATCGCAGCGACGTTCTGCGCCCCGCGCTTTCCGGCATCAAGGCTCGGAATGATGAGCAGACGATCGAGACCCGCATAAGCCTCCGCAAGACGTTCCGGCTGGTCGTAGTCTCCGAACCGGCCCTGGGCCGGCGCAGTGATGGTCTCGGGCGTGCGCGAGATCGCCACTATCTCGTGACCGCCGGACCGTCGCACGAGTTCCGCAACCGTGGCCTTGCCCAAATGACCGCTCGCACCGCTCACACCGATTTTCATATCAACCTCCAATTCTTCTCTCCGCTGTAAAGCTCATGAAGCTCGAAGAACTGATTATCTTCAGCTCTTCGCCACTGGTTGTCAGCGAAGTAGCTTTAGTCCTGCACTTCGACTTGCGTGGATGTCATCGTGTCACCTCATTTGGTTCCTTGATTCACGGTCGAGATTTGCAGGAGGCCCAGTTGCGCCAGCATCACGGTCCCTGACGGATAGCAGTTGAAGGATTGAATCTTGCCGTCTATCAGGCGAAATACGTCACAGCAGGGTGCATCCATGCGCTTTCCGGTTGGCGGCACAGTTCCCTGAGGCAATGCCAGCGGCCCCTGATGGGTTCCTTGCAAGGCGAGCTCTACGACGACCGTGTCTCCGATGACGTAAAAGCTGTACAGTTCGCGATGCATGTCGGGAAACGCCGTCGCATAAACCTCGACGGTACGGCCGAGCTCGTCTGGCCCTCGATACGTGACCCCAATCGACTGATCCGTGAAGGTCCCATCTTTGGTGAACGAGTTAACCCATCCGAGAACGTCTTTGTCCTCGGCGACCTGGTACGCCTTCCGAATTGCCGCCTCATTCGCAGTCATTAATGAATACTCCTTTTTCTAAAATGCCTATCAGATCAGCTTTGCTGGGTTCGTCCTGATCACGACGCGCCCATGCGACTCGAATACCTGCGACCAGCAGCGTGCGTGCGACGCACTGATCATCCACCGGTTCTCCAGGAACGGAGATCTCCTTGGCAAGCCTTCGGCCACTCGCAGGTTGAGTGAAACCAACGGGAAACACTAATTCAGTTAAAGATTCTGGACTGGGGGAAGCGGTGGATTTGGTGGAAGTGGTGACTTTAGGGATTCTGGTGGTTTTGATCAGCCTTCAGCGAATACCTGAATTGCTTCTTATCGATTCTTAGCGCGTTGATCCTACGGTCGAGTGTGGACGGTGGAATTCCCAACTTGGCGGCCGCTCCAGATGGTCCCCAAACCCGCCCTCTAGTGTCGACCAGCACGGCCTCAATAATCTCTCGCTCGGTACGGGTCTCAACTGAACTTTTAGATTGTACCGATGCCTCAATCGTGTTTGTGGGTGGTAATGACGTTTCTTTTGAAAGCCATGATTCGTCAACTGAAACCTCTCCGCCGGAACTTAGAATGACGGCCCTCTCAATGATGTTCTGTAACTCACGGATATTCCCGGGCCAGTCGTAAGACCGCAACAGAGCCAGCGCCTGCTTGTCGATCGAGCGGATGTTCTTACCCGCTCGCTTCGCGTAACGTTGCACGAAATACTCGACCAGCATTAGCAGGTCGTCTTTCCGTTCTCGCAGCGGCGGGACTTCAATAGGAAATACATTCAGCCTATAGAACAGATCCTGCCGGAAGGTGCCATTAGCCACAGCGGCCTTTAGATCACGATTTGTGGCGGCGACGACGCGAACATCGACATGAATCGGTTGCCTGCCGCCGACTCGTTCGAATTCTCGTTCCTGCAACACCCTCAGTATCGCGACCTGAGTGTCGGGCGAAAGCTCGCCGATCTCGTCCAGAAAAATCGTGCCGCCGTCGGCGAGTTCGAAACGGCCAAGCCGCCTGTGGGTAGCCCCCGTAAAGGCGCCCTTCTCATGGCCGAACAACTCTGAGGGGATCAGGTCACGGGGAATTGCTGCGCAGTTCACGCTAACAAACGCGCGAGTGGTGCGACCTGATCGCCGGTGGATGGCGCGCGCAACAAGCTCTTTGCCTGTACCCGTTTCACCCGTGATCAAAACTGTGGATTCGGTTGGCGCAACTTTGGAAATGCCCGAGAGTACGGTTTGCAAAGCCGGGGAGGTTCCGACAATCTCCTCGAACATGGAAGTCTCATCGATCTCTTCCCGGAGAGCGGCGTTCTCCTGCTGCAGCCTCTCCTCAGATCTCTTGCGGTCTTCAATATCCGTACATGCTACATACCAACGCGTGATCTGCCCCTCGTCGTCGCGCACCGAGTTGTAACGAGCGAGAAACCAACGATAACTTCCATCCCCTCCGCGCAATCGCAATTCCAACTGGCCAGCAGAACCATCAGACCGAGCACGGGCGAAATAAGCAGCCTCCTGTTCGCGGTCGTCCGGATGAATAAACGCGCCTCGAGCTTTTGTCTGCCGCCACTCATTGATAGTAAGGCCGGCGTATTCGAGCGCCACGCGATTGGCGTACAAACGTTCGCGGTTTGGTCCGTATACCGCAATGAGCTGAGGAGCGAAGTCCAGCATCTGCCGAAGTTCTGCTTCCTGTTCCTGGATCTTTTCCTCGGCCGTCTTACGCTCAGTGATGTCGGTAACCGCCCCGATGAACTCGCGATTACCGGATGCTCCCTGTACAGCGTGAGCTATCGCGTGGACGTGCTTCACTCGCTCGTCAGCCAATAACAACCGATACTCATGTTCGAAGGCTGTGCCAGTCTGGGATACGCGATCGATGACCTGTTGTGCGAGCGCCCGGTCATCGGGATGTATGCGCTGTATCACTAAATCCACTGTTGGCTTTAGTGTGCTGTCGTACTCGAAGATGCGATAGGTTTCGTCAGACCAGACAATCTCTCCGCAGTCCGGTTTCCATCCGAAGCTGCCTGTGTGACTCAGCCTTTGGGCTTCGGCGAGATAGGCCTCGCTTCTCCGGATCGCTTCTTCCGAAACTTTACGTTCCGTGATATCCATGATCGCGCCGAGAACTTCTGCGTTGCCGGCCTCGTCCCTAAAGCAATGGGCAAGGTTGTAGATATGCTTTATCGAACCATCCGGCATCAGCAATCGATGCTCATAGTCAAAGTCATCTGCACCCAGCGCCGCGCGCTCAATGGCGTCTTTAACAAGGCCCACATCCTCGGGATGAACGCGCTGCAGTATCAAATCGGGCGTTGGTACTGTCCCGGGTGCGTATCCATAGATCCGAGCTGACTCATCGGACCAAAATATCCGCTTCGTACTGACTTCCATTCCGACGCTGCCGACGTGGCTCAGTCGTTGGGCTTCGGCCAGACAGTGCTCGTTACGCCGCAGGGCTTCTTCGACTCGTTTACGGTCTTCGATGTCAGTGACGACGCCATACCACTTGATGATGTTTCCGTCCTCACCTCGCAAGGGCAGGCCGCGGTCGAGATGCCATCGATATTCCCCATCCGCTCCGCGAAAGCGAACTTCGCTTTCATGAGGCTCGCCACTTGCCACGGATGCACGCCATCTGCTTTCGTGCTTTTGAAGATCGTCGGGATGGACTGCCGCGCGCCAACCTGAACCGGCTGTTTGTGCCGGCACCATCCCCGAGTACTCCACGAATCGGCTGTTTGCGTGAGTGTTGGAACCATCAGGCAGTGCAACCCACACGACTGCCGGAATGGTATCGAGGATGTCTCGAAGCTCTTGCTCGGCCCGCTTCTGTTCTTCAATGTCGAGATTGACCCCAATCCAATACAGCAGGGTCCCGTTCGCATCCCGGACAGGCTCGGCGCGACTGAGGAACCAGCAGTACCCTCCTTCGGCGTTACGCACGCGAAAACTCACCTCACCGGCGCAGCCTGTGCCTAAACAGTCCGACCAGGCTCTGCGTGTCTCTTCACGATCATCCTGATGCAGAAACTTGATATGAGAATCCCACACCGCGCCAGTGTCGATCCCGAACCGAATAGGATGGTCCTTCGGGAGGCCGAGGTAATCTGAACCTCGTTCATTCAGGAACGTGAGCGCCCCGGACGGTGACGCGTACCAGGTATGTGCCGGAATCAGATTAAGAGCCATCTGTAATTCCGCGCCAAGCGGCAGACGCTTCTGAGCGACGCTATCGAAATGATCAGACGATCCCAGCGTTAGCGGTTCCGACTGGGCCACGCGCACCGCAGAGGTTCCAGTTTGATGATTGCTGGAAACATCTTTCACAACCTGATCTACGCCTCCTTTATTGGTCACGCTTCATTGATGGCTCGTTCCCGTTGTTAGGCCGCCGCCGGACGGGAAACGACCGGTGTCGTTTTCGCTAGTCTAATACTATTAGTATTTGTTCCTGAGTGTCGAACTGCAAAGTCTCTTGGCCAAGGCGGCTTTGATGCGAGCTCTCAAAGACCCCTCGTAGACTACACTGAGCACGCCGCCCCGACATGCGCCCACTCTGCGTCCCCCTCACTGACAAGCGCGGAACGCAAGTTGCTGATTCGGCTGTTGAAGAAGCTTAGCTATCAAGCGGCAGCGAAACAGAAGTGGCAATGCAAAACCTACTTGAGGTTGAAGGGAGAAGAGAAGAAATGAATAAGGTGTTAGGCGATGACGCATTGAACGAAATATTCCTCGAAGCCCGCACGCACAATGCGTGGCTCGATAAACCTGTCAGCGACGAGATGCTTCGTCAATTGTATGACTTGATGAAATGGGGACCGACCAGTGCCAACGGTAGCCCGGGGCGAATTGTCTTTCTGCGCACTCCGGAAGCGAAAGAGCGCCTGCGTCCAGCGCTGGCTCCGGGAAACGTGGAGAAGACGATGGCCGCGCCGGTCACGGCGATCATCGCTTACGATCTGCTGTTTTTCGAAAAGCTGCCGAAGCTATTCCCTCACGCGCCCGGCATGCGTAATCTGTTTGCGGAGAATCCGCAACTGATCGAGGAGACCGCTAAGCGCAACTCGACCCTCCAGGGTGCGTACCTCATCATCGCGGCCCGCGCACTTGGGCTCGATTGTGGCCCAATGTCAGGTTTTGATAACGCGAAGGTGGACGAGGAATTCTTCGGCGCGGGCGAAGAATGCGAAGGGTGTGAACAGGAGTTTTTCCCGTCAGGGCATGTCAAGTCGAATTTCATATGCAATCTTGGGTATGGCGATGAGTCGAAACTTTTCCCAAGAGGGCCACGGCTGGAATTCAACGAGGCCTGCACGCTTCTATGAGAGGATGCCGTAAGCGTAGGTTAGAAAATGAAGCCTCCGTTCAATACTGCTTTGACAATACCTATCCTGGTGGCGGACCTCAGAAAGAGCTTGCCATGGTGACCATCCTGAATGGACACTTGGAAGTCTGCATAACAACTTCGAACGCGAGCATTGTGTTCGGTGTCAGGGCTAACACGAGCCAGCATGGAGACTGAAGATGTCCGAGTTGCCAGACGATATCCTCGAACTTCAGCAATTGGCCTTCCGCTATTTTATCGATCACACAAAGGCCGAGAACGGGCTTGTGGCCGACAACACTCGCGAAGATTCGGCATGCAGCATTGCGGCCACGGGCTTGGGATTGAGTTGTTATCCGGTGGCCGTGAACAATGGCTGGCTAAAACGTGCGGACGCGGCCGAACGCGTTCTGACCGCGCTGCGATTCTTTGAGCACAGCCCACAGGGGCCCGAGCCCGACACGACTGGTTACAAGGGGTTCTATTATCATTTCCTGGAAATGAAGAATGGTCGACGCGCCGGAGGGTGCGAGCTTTCGACAGTGGATAGCGCGTTTCTGTTGGCGGGGATGCTGTTGGCTGGAATGTTCTTTGACGCGGACGCACCGGTTGAGCGTGAAATCCGCGAAACCGCCGACGCCCTTTATAGGCGCGCCGACTGGCAGTGGGCCTTGTACGCCGTTCCGAGCAGCGAGAACGATTGGCCGACTATGAGCGTCGAAGATGTCACGATAGTCCACGGAGGCACGCCAGAAACCGGCTTCATCAGTTATCGATACCAGGGGTACGATGAATCGCTGCTGATGCACGTCCTGGCACTTGGCTCGACAACCTTCGCGCTGCCGCCGGAGTGCTATCGCGCGTGGCAGAAAACGTTCGACTGGCGAAAACATTACGGAATCGAATACCTTCACATGGGGCCGCTCTTTATTCACCAGCTTAGCCACTGCTGGCTCGATCTACGCGGAATTGCCGATGGGTTCATGCAAGACAAGGGAATCGACTATTTCGAGAACAGCCGCCGCGCAACGAACGTGCAGAGTAAGTATGCCGAGGAGAATCCGCAAAAATTCGGAGAGTATGGACCGCTCTGCTGGGGTGTGAGCGCCAGTGACGGCCCCGGACCCGCAACGAAAACCATCGATAAAGTCGATCGAGTTTTCTGGATGTACGAAGCCCGAGGTATACCCGACGGGCCTGATGACGGCACGCTCGCGCCCGGCGCCGTCGCTGCATCGCTACCCTTTGCGCCGGAGCTCGTCATTGACACGCTGCGAGAGCTGGTTCGCGCGCATCCCGGCTTGCGCAGCGAATATGGCCTGCGCGCCAGCTTTAATCCGACCTTCGGCGACTGGATCAGCCCGCTGAATTACGGCTTGGATCAGGGCCCGATCGTCATGATGGTCGAGAACCATCGGACGGGTCTTCTGTGGAATCTCATGCGACGAAGCCCGTACATCTGGCGAGGATTGCGGAAGGCCGGGTTCACAGGCGGATGGCTGGAATCAGAACAGGAACCCCAATGCCCAGAGGCTATCAAGGGCCGGTGGCGTGAGCGGGGCACGCCATTCAGCAAGTTGTTCGAGGGCGCGAAGCAAAGCGAACGACCGGATAAGCATCCGACGAAAACTATGCGAGCCGCGCGGATCCATTCCTACGGCGATCCGACGGGCGTCAAAATTGTTCGGGCTGCTCGACCCGAGCCGGGGCGCGGTCAGGCACTGATCCGAGTGAAAGCTACCGGCGTGAACCCGCTGGACTGGATGGTCGCCGAGGGCAAGGCCCGCTCGTGGCTCGACCATCGACTGCCGTTGACCCTGGGCTGGGAGTTGGCTGGAATCGTCGAGAAATTAGGCGACGATGCTGGACGGTTCAAACCCGGCGATGAAGTCTTCGGTATGCTTCATCTATCGGGAGATGGCGCCGATGCGGAGTTTGCCGTTGGCGACGAAATCGATTTTGCATTAAAGCCCAACGGGCTCGATTTCCCCAGTGCTGCGGCAATACCCTTGGGCGCGCTGACGGCGTACCAGGCGCTATTTGACGCTGCGGAACTGCTGGCGGGGCAGACGGTGCTTATCCACGCGGCGGCGGGCGGAGTTGGATCGCTGGCGGTGCAACTTGCAAAGGCGCACGGCGCACGGGTGATCGGTACCGCTTCCGGCGCCGATCACATCAATCTAATCCGAAAACTCGGCTGCGACGAAGCGATCGACTATAAGACGACTCGCTTTGAAGATTACGTTCACGATGTGGACGCTGTGCTCGACCCGCTGGGCGCTGATTCGCACAAGCGATCTTTCACTGTCCTCAAAAAAGGCGGGATTCTCGTGGCGCTGTTGGAGGAGCCTCGGCAGGACCTCGCACGGGAAAGCGGCGTGCGAGCGACGATGATTGGCGTCAAGCCCGATGGCAGGCGCCTCGCGGACATAGGAAAGATCATCGACGATGGCAAACTGCGACCCCTCGTTCAAGAGGTCCTTCCGCTGGAACATGCCAAAAAGGCACTGGAACTCAGTCGCAGTCGACACGTTGGGGGCAAGATCGTCTTATCCATCTGAGCGATCACATTGGCGGGCTTTCGGAAGATCGCGAGACACAGAAATAGAGAGCGAGCTGCGGAAGGTTGACTGGAAGAAAACCCAAGGGGCAGCCTGCAGGCCTTGCGACAGCAATAGCGTGTGAACTCCAGGTTTTGATTAGATAGGAACCAACATGCAAGCTAAGTAGCGGAGGACATTGATGAAGATTCTGTTCACTACTATTTTCCTAATCGCCGCCGTCACCTCTTTGGTCCACGCACAGGAAGGACAGTTGCGGTTGACACCATCGGAGATTAACGGACTCGCAACCGTTAACGCTGGAGCGGGAACATCGGGAGTGAGCGGAATTCAAACTCGCGCCCTGAAGGGTGATGCCACAAAACCCGGAATCTACACGATCCAATTGACCATTCCGGCAAATGTCAAAATACAGCCCCACACCCATCCTGACGATCGCGTGGCCACCGTGCTCTCCGGAACATGGTACGTCGGTTACGGCGCGAAGTTTGACGAACCAAGGTTAAAGCCTTTGACAGCGGGTAGCTTCTATGCCGAACCTCCTGATGTCGCACATTTTGCGAAGACCGGAAATGATCCGGTCGTGCTTCAGATCACAGGTAATGGGCCAACTGGAACAGAATATATTGAGGCCGGCGCTACCAGCGCCGAGACCAAAACAAACTACGAATCACTTTTCGCAAATGTGAATGGCGTTCGCATTCACTATCTGAAGTCCGGCAGTGGCAAGACGCCGCTGGTGCTGATTCATGGCTTCGGTGACGACGCGCGAATGTGGCTGCCTTTGTTCGCGGACTTTGGCAAAGACTACACACTAATTGCGCCTGATCTGCGCGGACTCGGCCAATCGTCCAGAGAAAAAGGCGGCTATGACAAAAAGACTGCAGCGGCCGATATTCATGAGCTGGTGAAAAGCCTTGGGTACAAAGATATCTATCTCGTCGGCCACGACATTGGGCTGATGGTGGCCTATGCGTACGCGGCGCAATTTTCCTCTGAGGTTAAAAAGCTGGCCCTCCTTGATGCGCCAATCCCTGGCGTCGGCGATGTTTGGGAAAAGATCTACACAACTCCCGCGCTTTGGCATTTTCATTTCGTTAATAGTCCGATGGCGCTCGAATTGGTGAATGGGCGCGAGCGCATTTTTCTCGAGCACGTCTGGCAATCATTCGGCGGCGACTTGGCGAAATTTAAAGAGGAAGAAAAGCGCATGTACGCAAAGAGCTATGGTCAGCCCGGCGTAATGCGTGATGCATTTGAGTATTTCAAAGCCTTCGAGCCAACAGACGCCGCAGACAATCGTGAGTTCGCCAAAACCAAACTGCCAATGCCCTTGCTGGTCATTGAAGGTGAGAAAGGCATGAACGGTTTGCTCGCCATTCAGGCTGCGCTGATATCGGACCATCTTAAGGCCATAAAATTCCCTTCAGGCCATTGGCTGATGGAAGAGAAACCGGCCGAGACATCTGCAGCTTTGAAGGACTTTTTTGGTAATTGAGCCGAATCAGTGGATCTGCTTTGGGACTTGATTAGAAGCGGGCCGATTGAGTAATTGCCCTACGTAAATGATCTTGATGATCGTCGCCCCATTTGCCCAGCGCCGTTATTAGCGGCAATACGGTTTGTCCCAACGCGGTTAATTCATACTCCACTCGCGGAGGCAACTCCGCGTAAATTGTCCTCGATATAAGTCCGTGCTTTTCTAGCTCACTCAGTTGAACGTTCAGTACCCTGCGCGTTGCTCGTGGAATTTTTCTCTGCAGATCTCCGGGACGCTTTGCACCTTCAGAAATGAAATACAGGAGGTGTATCTTCCATTTTCCGTTCAAAACTTCCCTGACCAGATCGAGTCCGCAGTTCAGTTCGATTGGGGTCTTTCTCTTATACATACCGAAACGCGCGCCAAGCTAAGAGTATAAATCGGGCCAGGTTTATGCTAGTGGGATAAATTTATCCACTGCCGTCTTTGTTATCCGTATTGTATGAAAGTCTCGCGCGCGCGACAATTTCCTCGAAAACGATATTAAGACAATTAGCGAGGAGTCCACGATCAAAACATATGGGCGAAGTGAAAGAGTCCAGCAAGGCGGCCGACGAAAAAGAATTTCACGGCAAGCGCATCTTAGTAACCGGTGGAACTCGCGGTATCGGCGCAGCCATTGTTGATCGACTCACCGCTGGAGGCGGCCAGTTGATAACAACCGGACGGTCTGTGCAGAGTGATATTCCGCGCGATGGCTTCATCCAGGCCGATATCAGCACGGCAGACGGGATCGATCAAATAGTTAGAGCTATTACCGAGCGCCTCGGCGGAATCGACATCCTGATTCATAACGTCGGCGGCTCGGCCGCGCACGGTGGTGGCGCACTTGCGCTGACGGATGACGATTGGCAGCACGCGTTCGACACGAACCTATTCGCTGCTGTGCGACTGGACCGCGCATTTCTTCCGGCGATGATTAAGCAGTGCCTCGGTGTAATTGTTCATATCTCTTCGATTCAAAGAACGCTGCCACTTTACGATGCCACTCTTGCCTACGCAGCAGCCAAGGCAGCGCTGACTAACTACAGTAAAGGCCTCTCCAAGGAGGTCGCTTCGAAAGGCATTCGCGTGAACTCTGTTGCGCCCGGATACACAGAAACAGATGCTGCTGCAGGAATGGTGAACGAGATTGCGGAACGAACCGGTATCAGTAGGAACGCAGCGAGGCAACGCATCATGGACTCACTCGGCGGTATTCCACTTGGCCGGCCGAATCGACCTGATGAGGTCGCAGAGTTGGTTGCTTTCCTGGCATCGGACCGTGCCTCGTCGATTACTGGAAGCGAGTACGTGATCGACGGCGGCACAATCCCGACCGTCTGAAATGATCAAGTCTTCAGCAACAGTCTTACCAAACGATACGAACCCGTACATACGGGCCTAGCGGTCGTCAAGGTGATGCGAGGCTACCGGCATCCTTCCCCTCGGGTTTTTTGGCCAAAGGAATTTTCTTAGACGATTTCGACATACTTCTGGACGATATCTCTAAAACTTACACTGTCCCTGCGAAGTGCCTGGTCGCCTTTGTCACTCGGAAGCAACCTCCTCGATGTGGGGTCAACGCGGTCTTTGCGAATCGTTCGTATATGGCACCGGAATCCATCTGAAGTGGTCACCTTCTTTTTGGACATGTCCGATGCCCGGAAAATAAGCGTGGTCCAGAGCAACAAGGTATCCATTCTTTGCGGCGTCGGCCAAAGCAAGTTTTCGCCGTGCAGCGGCTGCTTTTGGATCAACATCAAACTTGATCGTAACGGAGGGGTTTGCGAACTGCACATCCTGAACATGTAAAGTGTCACCCCAAAACACCAGCTTCTCGCCGTTGCTTTCGAGCACGTAGTAAGTTTGTCCGGGTGTGTGCCCGTACCCCGCGACAGTGCGAAGTCCTGGGAATAACTCAACTTCCCCGTCGAAGGTTTTCACTTGTCCTGATTTGATGTATGGCGTAACGGTTTGATCGGCTTGCTGAAAGAAAGTCTTTGTTGGCTCGGGGGCTTTTTCCCCAAGTGATTTGTTGGTCCAATAATCCAGTTCCAGTCTATTGACGTGAACCGTGGCGTTCGGAAAAACTCTTCGCCCGCCAACCGTTAGACCGCCCGAATGATCCGGATGTATATGAGTCAAGAGGATGTCGGTAATTTGCTCGGGCTGGACGCCAACAGATACTAAGCTATCGGGAAGCTTATCCAATTTTGGTCCGAGAAGTTCTCCTGCACCTGTGTCCACCAGGATTAGTTTATTATCCATCTGTATTAGGTAGGCATTCATCGAGGCTTCGACAGCCGTTGGTTTGACATATTCCCTGGCCAGCAGGCTTTCAACTTCACCGGGTTTTGTATTTGTCAGAAGCGAAAGAAAGTCAACGCCGATAGTTCCGTCGGTAAGAGCAATGATGTCAATTTTCCCAATCTTCATCCGGTAATATCCTGCCTGACTCTTATCGAGTTTTGATCCCTCCGAAATTCTTACATCCGCCGGAAGTTTTCTATTCTGAGCCGATGCAAAAGCCGCGACACACAGAATCAAGAGAGTTAAGTATTTGGTGATAAAGAATCGGAACAGATTCAATGACACGTTGGTTCTCCTATGCGAATAGATATTCCTGAAATGAAGCCGTCCAGACTTTTGAATAACTAAGATTCCTGCGCAGGTCGATTTCTCCGCGAACTTTATTGACCTCTAAATAGCTCTTTGGTGATCCAGTTTTGAATGTACCGGGAACAATGAACGAGCGGGATGCCTTCGATTTGACATGTTGCCAGAAAGCGAATGGCGTCCAGGTCGACCAGGCTTACTTCGTTCAAGTCGAGCGTGACGCTCGTGCCTCCAGCCTTTATCTGCGCTTTCAAGTCTTCTATATGCTCCCGCTGCATTCGGCCAATTAGCCTTAGCGTTGTCGTCTGTCCATCCGAATTTTGTTCGATTCTTAAAGTCACGTTGTTTTGCTCTTAGTGCGCGACTTGATCGTTTGCACGCTGAGTGCCAGTTGCAATTCCCTTTGAATCACAGGAAGTCTTGACTTAGCTCCGGCTGCTTTTTCGGCGTTTGCTGAAAACTCAGCCTGAAGTGGAGCCTCGGTTTCTCTTCAAACGGGTGCGCGCTGGCTTGAATGGGGCATGGAGATGCGAGAAGCTATGAGCAAGACGAAATATTGGGAAAGCCATGAAGGCACGGACAGCTCATCACAAGACAATCCTGGCGGATGCACAGAAAGAGGATGCGTCTGACAAGCTCGTCGTCAAGCCTGGAGAGACATCGAATGGTGATGTTTCCAAACAGGATCTGCAGCGAGCGTTGCAAGAATCGAGGGAGTCGGAGGGCCGTCTCCGGAAGATCATCGACACGATTCCAACGCTGGCGTGGTGCAACTTGTCGGATGGTTCTAACGACTTTGTTAACCAGCGATGGTCTGACTACACGGGTCTCTCTCAAGCAGAAGTGAAGCGCGTGGGTTGCAAGGTCGCAATTTATCCCGAGGACCTGCCGAAGTGGCTGGAGCAGTGGCGAGCGCTGTTAGCTTCCGGAAAAGGAGGCGAAATCGAAGCGCGGCTTCGGCGCCACGACGGGGCCTACCGCTGGTTTCTCATCCGAGTAGAACCCTTGCAAGAAGAGTCCGGCGAGATTCTCCGATGGTATGGAACCAACACTGACATCGAGGACCGAAAGCGCACGGAAGAGAAGCTACGCGAAGACGAGCGTGAGATTCGCCGGATTACCGACGCCATCCCGCAGACAATCATGGTCCTAAATCCCAGCGGCGTGCCGATCTATGCGAACCAGGCGCTCCTCGACTACATCGGGCTCACCCTGGACGACGTGATCGCTTCGGACTTTCGTGCGCGCGTCTTCCATCCCGAAGACCTCGAGCGGCTGCACGATGAGCGGGAAGCAGCGCTGTTACGGGGCCTGCCGTTTGAAATCGAACAACGGGCGCTGCGGAAGGACGGCAGGTATCGTTGGTTTCTTATTCAATTCAACCCGCTGCGTGATGAAGAGGGAGAAACCATCCGCTGGTATGCAACCGGCACCGATATTGATGACCGTAAACGCAGCGAGGAACGGACGCAAAATGAAAATCTTGTGCTCCGCGAAGAGATCGATCGTTCGTCGATGTTCGAAGAGATCGTGGGATCTTCCGAGCCGCTTCGCCGCGTGTTGTCGCAAGTGGCAAAGGTGGCGCCAACTGATTCCACGGTCCTCATATTGGGCGAAACCGGAACTGGAAAGGAACTCATCGCCCGCGCCATCCATAAGCGCTCCAACCGCTCGGGCCGAGCTTTTATTCGGGTAAATTGCGCCGCCATTCCGCCTTCGCTGATCGCTTCCGAACTGTTTGGACACGAGAAAGGAGCGTTCACCGGTGCCATGCAACGGCGAGTGGGACGCTTTGAGTCGGCCGACAGTGGAACGATATTCCTGGACGAGGTGGGTGACCTCCCGCCCGAGACCCAGATTGCTTTGCTGCGAGTTCTTCAGGAACGGGAATTCGAACGAATTGGTGGCAGTCAAACAGTGCAAGTGGACGTACGAGTACTCGCGGCTACAAACGCGGACTTGGGGGCAGCCGTGGCGGAAGGCACCTTCCGACAGGATTTGTTCTACCGCCTCAATGTTTTCCCGATTCGAATTCCGGCGCTGCGTGAGCGCGTCGACGACATTTCGTTGTTGGTCGAATACCTGATCGATCGTTACGCACAAGCAGCCGGCAAAAAGTTTCGAAACATAAACAAGGGAACGTTGGATCTTTTCCAGCATTACGACTGGCCGGGCAACGTTCGCGAGTTGCAGAATGTCATCGAGCGCGCAGTAATTCTAAGCGATGGGGAAACTTTTTCGGTAGATGAAACGTGGCTGACACCGGCTACTCCCAAGTCGGCCACGGTCACTGCTCCACTGGTCACGAAGCTTATGGACCATGAAAAAGAAATGATTGAAAACGCGCTCCGCGAAGCTGAGGGTCTGATCTCCGGCCCAACCGGCGCCGCCACCAAGCTGGGCATTCCCAGACAGACGCTCGAATCAAAGATCAGGAAACTCGGCATCAACCGACACCGCTTCAAGTCCTCATAATTTATCTCCCTCGTTCGCAAGTTACCCAGCCTAGCAATAATTGGTTTCTCAGAGCTTCTTGCTTTTAACTTTCTCACGCCTCTTCGGTCACAAAACATATTGCTCCACCTGAATTTGAATCAGCTATCGATTATTGCAAGCCGAAGTTTCGGCAAACGCCGAAAAAGCAGCCCCTGAATCAAAGAGTAAAGGCCCGTGATTCAAGGAAATTGCAAATGGCACTCGGCGTGCACTCGCTCAATTAGACCAAAACGAAAATGACTCTAAGGATCAAGAAGGAGCTCTTATGACGGACAAGGTTGTTGTTAGAAGTAGAAACGCGCTGACCAGAAATGGGTTTCGCTTCGCCGCCGTTATGCTGGCAGCGCTAGCCAGCTTGGCCGTCGCTCCGAAGGCAGTTGTGACTCAAGCACCGCAACATCATGATCAGGTGCCGGGCTTCTACCGACAGAAAGTCGGCGATCTCGAAGTGACGGCCCTATTCGATGGTCACGGCGTATTCGATCCGCATTGGCTGAACGGAACGAAGGCGACGATGGATGGTGTTGCAGAGGCACTGCGCGAAGATCCGCGCCTGCTGGATGTTTCTGATGAGGGCTTCCTGGTCAACACTGGCAAGCGACTGATCCTCGTCGATGCGGGTGCCGGCACGTGGTGGGGTGGAGGAGTACTCGGGCGCTTGCTGGGGAGCCTCCGCAGCGCAGGCTACACGCCGGAAGAAGTCGATCTCGTTTTGGTCACGCACCTCCATTCCGATCACGTCGGCGGCCTCACCACTGACGACGGAAAGCGCGTCTTTCCAAAGGCCGATGTTTACGTCGCGAAGGCCGAAAGCGACTTTTGGTTGTCGCCGGAAATCGCTGCCAAGGCGCCGAAGGATGCGCAACCGTTCTTCCGGAGTGCGCAAGCGATCGCAGGGCCGTACATCAAGGCCGGCAAGTGGCACACGTTTAGTGGCTCCGAGGCAATTATCGACGGCATGCAACTCGTCCCGCTGCCTGGTCATACCCCGGGACATACCGGCTATGAATTTTCGTCAAAGGGACAAAAGATCCTGTTTTGGGGCGACATCGTCCACGCACAGCGCGTCCAACTGCAGTATCCCGAGGTCACCGCGGTTTTCGATATCGACCAGAATGCGGCAGGCGCGACGCGGCTTCAATTACTGCCCAGGCTTGTGCGGGAGCATGTTTTGATCGCCGGGCCGCACATGCCATTTCCAGCTTTGGGCACCTTGCGCAAGGAGGGGAGTGGTTACAGCTGGGTGCCGGTGGTATTTGCCGATCAATGGGACGACAAATAGTAACCATCTTGGGTGAAATCAAGATAGGAGAATTTATGGAGCCGTCAAAGAATGAGGGTTTTCAGGGACAGTTACGATTTAGATTTGTGAGAGGTCTCGCTGTTTGTTCAGCGGTGACCAGTCTCTTATTTCTGATTCCGAGTCCATCTACTTTTGCGGGTGGGCAGCACGGTTTTTTAATCAAGGTGTTCACCTCCACCGACGATCAGTTTTGGACTAACTCCGTCATTATCGAGGGAACAAATGAAGTGATGTTGGTCGATGCGCAGTTAACAAAAACCAATGCTGAAAGAGTACTGCAGGAAATCAAAGAGACTAAAAAGCCACTGTCTATTATCTACATTACCCATGAGCACGCCGATCATTTTCTTGGTTTGGAGGTTTTTAGAGAGGCATACCCGGGAGTGCGGATTATTGCGAATTCTGCGGTAGTAAATCGAATCAACAAGGTCTATCGAGAGAAAATAGATAAATGGAAAACGATCTTGGGCTCAAGTGCAACCTCTCACGTTGTTCCTATAGAAAAATTCGACGGCAACTTTATTGAATTTGAGAGATCAAACATCGCGGTCTTTAAAAGCATCCGGGGCGACACGGATGAGAACACGATGCTTTGGATTCCTGGACAGAAAATTCTCATTGCTGGCGATGTCTTGTTCAATAACATGCACGTTTACACCGCAGAAACGGACAGTAAGGCTAGAGGGAAATGGTTGAACTCATTAAATAAAATCAGAGAATTGAAACCTTCGGTTGTTATCCCTGGACATAGCAAGGTTGGAGCTCCCCTTGACGCGACCACCGCAGTAGATTTTACGGAAAACTATTTGTTAGTTTTTGAAGAAGAACTGAAAAAAGCCAAAGATCCCGATAGCCTTATTAATGCCATGCAGGAAAGATTCCCATCCGCCGGCCTTCTCCTGGCAATCGAACGAGGCGCGAAGGCCAACGTTAAGCCATGACAAGTAAACTGACGATTTGGTAGAGCGAGCCTTCGTCGAGGGAGGCGAAGAGTCGAGTCAATCACCGCGGGATGGACGCCAATGAAGAAGTACAAGATCGCTGTTCTGGACGATTACCAAAATGTGGCGCTTGAGAGCGCCGATTGGTCGGTGCTCCGCGAGCGAGCGGACATCGCCGTATTTCAGGACCACCTCGCCCATCCGGATGCCATGATTGAGCGGTTGCTGCCTTTTGATGTCGTGTGTGTCATGCGCGAGCGGACCCCGCTGCCCCGCAACGTCATTGAGCGCCTTCCCAATCTCAAGCTCATTGCCTCGACGGGATCTGGAAACGCGTCGATCGATATCGCAGCCGCGGGCGATCATAGGATCGCAGTGGTTCACACGGGGTATAGCTCGGACCCGACGATCGAATTTACCTGGGCACTGATCCTGGCCTCCGCACGACATATCGTGACGGAGAGCAACTCCGTCCGATCCGGCCGCTGGCAGCAAACAGTGGGCACGGATCTCCGTGGAAAAACCCTGGGTGTTCTGGGACTTGGGCGGATTGGATCACAGGTCGCGCGGATTGGGAGCGCTTTTGGAATGAATCTGATTGCCTGGAGCCAGAACATGACGCCCGAGGCCGCCGAAGCCGCGGGCGCAATTCTGGTTTCCAAAGACCAACTGTTCGAGCGGGCCGACATCCTGACGATCCACGTGGTGTTGAGCAGCCGTACGCGCGGCCTGGTAGGGGCCGCTGAACTGGAGAGAATGAAGCCAACGGCCTGGTTGATCAATGCGTCGCGAGGGCCGATCGTCGAAGAGCAAGCTTTGATCAGCGTGTTGAAGAACAAGCAAATCGCCGGCGCAGCGATCGACGTATTCGACATTGAGCCGCTGCCTCCGTCTCACCCCTTTCGCACGCTGAACAACGTACTGGCAACGCCGCATATCGGCTACGTATCGCATGGTCTTTACCAGACGTTCTATGAGGATACCGTCTCGAATATTCGGAAGTGGCTCGACACACAAACTTGACAGGAGATGGAACAAATGGGAAACGAAGGCTCTTACGCAGCTCTCGGGCTGAAGGCGTGGAAGGCGCAAATCGAACGGGCGGACAAGCTCTTTGGAAGCCTCTCATCCGAGGACGTTCTGCGGGAAATAGCGCCGGGCAAAAACAGGTTGCTTTACTTGTGGGGACATCTCACAGCCATACACGACGCGATGCTACCACTGTTGGGGATTGGAGAACGGCTTCATACCGAGTTTGATGTCGCCTTTGTCTCCAATCCCGATAAGTCACAAGCCGCCATTCCTTCGCACGAACAGGTTCGCCAGGCATGGAAGACCGTAAACGGTGAATTGTTGAAGGGGTTGGAAAAAATGTCTTGGTCCGACTGGGTCCAGCGGCACACTGCCGTATCGGAAGAAGATTTCGCCAAAGACACTTCGCGCAATCGCTTCGCGATCTTGCTGAGCCGCACGAACCATCTGTCCTATCACCTCGGCCAGGCGGTGCTGGGACTCAAGTGATTTAGCGTGAAGCATCGCAGCTGGAGAGTTCTAGCTTAGCAACCACGGAGAAAGACAATGACCAAAAAGCTCGAAGGCAAGACCGCCGTCATCACAGGCGGGACAGAAGGGATTGGGTTGGCCACTGCAAAACTTTTCGTCGAAGAGGGTGCCTATGTCTTCATCACGGGCCGCCGCCAGAAGGAACTCGACGAGGCCGTGAAGGCAATCGGCGCCAACGTTTCTGGTATTCAGGGAGACGTGGCCCAATTGGCTGACCTTGATCGTCTTTACGAGACCATCTCTAAGGTGAAAGGTCGAATCGATATTGTTTTCGCCAACGCCGGCGTGGGCGAATTTGTTCCCTTTGGGACCGTCACAGAAGAACATTTCGACAAACTATTCAACATCAATGTGAGGGGAACGCTGTTCACGGTGCAAAAGGCTCTACCGCTACTGAATGACGGTGGCTCTATCATTCTCAACGGCTCTGTCGCGAGTGTTAAGGGTACTGCCGCCTTCGGCGTTTACGCCGCGAGTAAGGCCGCCATCCGCTCGTTCGTGCGAACCTGGACCACAGATCTGAAGGACCGTCGCATCCGCTCAAACGTTGTTAGTCCAGGTCCGATCAATACGCCATTGGCGAGTCGGCAGTCTGCAGACGTGATCGAGCGAATTGTGTCCACCATCCCGATGGGACGCATGGGGGAACCCGATGAAGTTGCTAAGGCGGCGTTGTTTCTGGCTTCCGATGACTCTAGCTTCGTCACGGGTATTGAACTGTTTGTTGACGGCGGCCGGGCGCAGATTTAACCGAAACGGCGGGCGGAAGACATTTTGTGACGGGATCGCTCAGAAGGCCACCATAGGAAACAGGATATTAACTGATACCACTTTAAGACCTCATAGTTTTCTCATTGGTTCCCCGTAACCATCCAGCCCGCCAATATTAGTTCGCTCAGAGTTTGACTTGGCCTTCGTCGCCTGCAAACGGATCGCTTCAATTGAACGCGAGCGGCTATCGGCGATTTGCAAGACGAAGTTTCAGCAAACGCCGAAAAAGCGGCCTCGAGTGAAAAGCGCAAGGGCCATTGATTCAAGGAAATTGCAAGTGGCATTAAACGTGCACTCGTTCAAGTGTCGAAAGTAAGACAAAACGAAAAGGACTTTTAGCATCGAGAAGGGGGTTCTCATGAATAACAAAGTTGTTTTGATTACAGGCGCGCTTACGGGTATTGGGCACGCCACGGCGCTGGCCTTCGCGAAAGAAGGCGCACGCATCGTTGTTTCAGGCCGACACGAGGAAAAGGGCCAGAAGTTGGTTGGCGAGCTCGGCAAACTCGGCGCGGAAGCTGAATTTGTGCAGTCTGATGTGCGCCACGAGGACGATGTGCGCAGCTTGGTCGATAAAACCGTCGCGCGTTTTGGTCGTTTGGATATAGCTGTCAATAACGCCGGTACCGAAGGCAAACCGGGAGCGGTCACGGAGCAGTCCGCCGAAAGCTACGCTGCCACCTTTGATACCAACGTACTCGGTACACTACTGAGCATGAAGCATGAGCTTCGCGTGATGTTGGCCCAGGGTGCCGGCAGCATCATCAACGTGTCGTCCACCTTCGGCCATACCGGAGGAGCCGGCGCCTCAGTTTATGTAGCCAGCAAGCACGCGGTGGAAGGATTAACAAAATCGGCTGCACTCGAAGCGTCTGGCTCGGGTGTCCGAGTGAATGCGGTTGCCCCTGGACCGATCGATACTGGCATGCTTACCAGATTTACCGGCAGCGATGAGCGGAAGTCCGGGTTGATCGCGGGCGTGCCGCTCAAACGCGTCGGTAGGCCCGAAGAGATCGCTGAGTCAATCGTGTTTCTCTCATCCGACAGGGCGTCTTTCATCACGGGTGCGACGATCGCCGTCGATGGTGGTAAAACGGCTCTGTGATCGGTTGGGTAGGCCTGAAACAATTATCTTGGAAGAAGCTGGAGAATAGAAATGAGTGAGGCAACCGAATCGAAGAATAAAGCGCTGGTGCTTGAAGCTTTCGACGAGCTGTTTAATAAGCGTGACTATGTAGCGGCGGAGCGTTATTGGTCCCCGGATTACATCCAGCACAGTGCTCACATTGAACCCGGCAGGGAAGGGCTTTTCAATCTCGTCAAGGGCCTTCCTCCAACGCTACGGTATGAAGCGGGAACGATTGTCGCCGACGGCGATTACGTGATTGTTCATGGGCGATTTAGCGGCTTCGGTGCTCCTGTGAATTGGATTGCCGCAGATGTTTTGCACATTCAAGACGGCCTTCTGGTCGAGCATTGGGATGTCATTCAGGACGAAGTCACGGAAGAACAGTCGAAGAGCAAAGCTCCGATGTTCGGCACAAGTTTTCCGAAACGTTCCACTTAAACCACAACTGCAAAATAAGAGGGGTCAAAAATATGAACAACAAGAATGAAAGAGAACTGGCAGGCAAGGTCGCGCTGGTCACGGGCGGTTCACGTGGCATCGGTGCTGCGATCGCCCAGCGCCTTGCCGAAAATGGAGCGAGCGTGGCCATCACTTACGCCAAGGACGCCAGCGCGGCTTCCGACGTGGTCCAAGCGATTGAACTGGAGGGCGGAAAGGCGCTTGCAATACAGGCGGACGCTGCCGACGTCGAAGCTGTCAAGAGCGCTGTCGAAAAGACCGTTGCAACCTTCGGGCGACTTGATGTGCTGGTGAACAATGCAGGCACAGCCATTCCGAAACCGTTCGAGGAAGCCACGCTGGAGGAGATGAATCGCGTGATCGACGTCAACATCCGCGGCGTGTACGTCGCGACGCAGGCGGCACTGAAGCACATGAAGCGCGGCGGTCGCATCATCTCGATCGGTTCGTCCGTGGGTGAGCGTGTCGGGGCGCCCGGGCTGGTGCCCTATGCTGGCACGAAGGGAGCCGTGAAAATGTTCACTCAGGCGCTGGCTCGAGAGATCGGGAGCCGGGGCATCACGGTCAACAACGTTCAGCCGGGCCCGATCGATACCGACTTGAATCCGGCGGCGGGCGAATGGGCGGTGCCTCAGAAGGCCGCCACAGCGCTCGACCGCTACGGGCGTGTTGATGAGATCGCCGCCATGGTGGCGTTCGTCGCCGGTCCGGAGTCCTCGTACATTACCGGCGCGAATCTCACCGTGGATGGCGGAATGAATGCCTAACCGGAGCAGTTCGTGAACATGCTAAGCTGTTCTTGAACGCGTGATTCACACACTTCCGAACACGACCCATAGTAATCAGGAGCACTAATGAGCACGAAAATGAAAGCAGCGCAGATAAGCAAAGCAGGTGGCGATTGGGAACTCGTCGAACGCGACATTCCCGACCCGGGTCCCGAACAGGTGCGGGTGAAGGTCGAGGCCTGCGGCATTTGTCATAGCGACTCGGTGGTCAAAGACGGCATCTGGCCCGGACTCCAGTATCCGCGCGTCCCCGGTCATGAGATCGCCGGGCGTGTCGATGCCGTCGGTGACAACGTCACCTCGTGGGCAGTTGGTCAACGTGTCGGCGTCGGTTGGCATGGCGGCCATTGCTTCGTGTGTGAGCAATGCCGGCGTGGTGACTTCGCCATGTGCGTCAATCGCAAAGTCACTGGGATCGATTTTGACGGTGGTTATGCCACGCATGTGATCGTGCCGGCTGCGGCAGTCGCGGCGATTCCCGACGATCTGCCTGCGGAAGAAGCCGGGCCATTCATGTGCGCGGGCGTAACCGTCTTCAACGCGCTGAGAAACTCAGGCGCGCGCGCCGGAGAAGTAGTCGCGGTGCACGGCATCGGCGGACTCGGGCATCTCGGAGTCCAGTACGCGCGCCGAATGGGATTCAACACCGTGGCCATCAATCGGGGCCAGGACAAAGAAGAGTTAGCGAGACAACTCGGCGCGCACAGTTACATCGATGCGACCGCGCAGGACGTCGTGGCAGAGTTACAGAAACTCGGAGGCGCGAGTGTGATTCTCGCGACTGCACCAAATGCCCAGGCGATCTCCGGACTGGTGGACGGTTTGGCGCCGAGTGGGAAACTGCTGGTTCCCGCGGCTCCGCTGGAGCCGCTCTCAATCAACGTCTTCTCGCTCATCATGAAACGCAGCTCGGTTGCCGGTTGGTATTCCGGCACAGCGAAGGACTCACAGGACACACTCGAAATCAGCGCTTTGAGTGGGGTCCATCCGATGATTGAGAAATACCCGCTTGATCGCGTAGCCGAGGCTTACGAACAAATGCACAGCGGAAAAGTGCGGTTCCGTGTCGTGCTAACTCTTGACTGATGAAATGCTACCCTTATGGACAAATTATCTAATCTCGAATTCTTCAGAAAAGTGGCTGAGTCCGGAGAAGCTCCCGCCCAGGGATCTCGCTTCATTTACCCTCCGGCAATCGCTAAGACGTTAGGGTTCCGACTGACAGAGGTTGGCCCCGGCACAGCAACGATGGAACTCATGTCCGATACGGAAATCCATGCAAATCCGATGGGAACGATCCACGGCGGAGTGTTGTGCGACATCGCTGATGCCGCTATCGGAACGGCCCATGCCACCAGCCTGCAAGAAGACGAGAGCTTTACCAGTATTGATCTGCAGATCAATTTCTTTCGTCCGGTATGGAACGGCCGAATTCGAGCGGCCGCAAAACCTGTGAATGTGGGTCGACAAATCAGTCGTTATGTTTGCGACATTCTTAGAGATGATGACAAGCTGGTTGCGCAGGTTTCCAGTACCGTGATGACGCTCCGAGGAGATCAGGCATCCGGAAGATAACGCTGCCGCTAAATCATGCGTGACCTAATCATTATCGGCGCCGGACCCGCCGGGATTGCGTTGGCAGCCGAGGCCTTTGCCTCTGGGATAGACCCATCGCAAATCCTGATTCTCGAAAAAGGGTCGACTCACGACTCGGCGATCAGACAACTCTATCCCGAAAAAAGCTGACTACAGCGAATTACAAAGGGTTCGCTGCCCGTTGTGAAGGTTTGTTATGTGTTAGAGATATGACGAAGCCAGAGACGCTTCAGTTTTTCGACAAGATCATCAGTGACTATCACGTCAACATCGAATTCAACGCCGAGGTTTACGGGATGCGGAGACCTGAAGACGGAAGGGCGCGATTTCGAGTCGAATCATCACAAGGTGTTTATGAAAGCAAGGTGCTCGCGGGTGCGATCGGAATATTCGGCCGCCCGAATAAGCCGAAAGAATATCGGCTGCCACCAACACTGAGGGAGCGCCTGCTCTTTGATATGACGTCGCAACAGATTCAAAACGAGTCGGTGCTGGTTGTCGGCGGCGGGGATACGGCAGCCGAATACGTGCAGTATCTTTGCCAACAGGATAATCGCATTACGCTTTCATATCGAAAGGCAGATTTCACGCGACTCAATCAACTGAACCATGATGCGCTTCTAGCAATGGAACAGCGTGGTGAGGTTGAAATACTCCGAAACTCCAAACATCAAAGAGATCGAGGATGAGGCCGGACGACCGCGTATTAGTTTCGCTGAACCGGAACATCCGACCCGTACCTTAGACCGTGTGATATTCGCGCTGGGAGGCACAACCCCTACCAACTTTCTGCACACGCTGGGCATTTACTTTCAACGGCGATGGCCCGGTGTTCGATGAGGTGGGCGCAACCAACGTTGACGGCCTTTATCTGATTGGTGATCTGGTAGTAGGCAAAAAAGACAGATCGATCATCACGGCATTTAACTCCGCAGTGCGGGCCATGAAGAGCATCTGCCTCCGCGACTTGTCGTGTCAGTCGCGACAAGCCGAGCGGATCCCAGTTATCAGTTGATTTACTTCGGCAATTCTTCCCCGAAGATTTGGACAGGCATCGCCATGCCGTGTTCGCTAAGCGCATCGCGCTGAAGCATCTCTTCCCTAATTCCGGCAGTGACTGACGCAAGAGGGCGACTGTTATTGCCACGGTGATAGGTCGGCGCCGAACGCCCAAAGGAATCAGACTTGAGCGAGCCTGAAGCGTTTCTCGCCAGTAGCGGATTCGGGTCCAAGAGCTGGTTCCCATACGAGTAGCGCGCATGCGAGCAGATCCAGACGCATACGAGCACAAAAAAGACGCACCAAAGCCGGCTTGTACTCATCGCCACAGGTGATGTACCTCCAGCACAGCAGAGTCTTGAAATTCCGTTGTTTTAAAGGGCACAGAATAGGCGGAAGCAGAGTCGCGAGCATTCGATATTCATTCAGTTGGCTTATGCAACGAATGAATGGTCAATGCGAGGAGTGGGTGCCGTTAGGACAGCTTTCCTGATTGTGAGTTGAGCGAGGTACGCCCCGCCCACGGCAACAAGCCAAAATGATGATTTCCATATCGACTTGGATGGTATAGCGGTAAGATTTTCCGGCCAAGATAGCAGTGAGGACAATCCGTGCGAGAATGAATGGAACTCTATGTATGCACTTCTGTTTACATTTCTTGCGATGTGTTCAACCTTACTCGGTGGTTGCATTGCGATTGCCGCAAGGCGTCAGATTCATTTGTTAATGGGACTAGGCGCGGGCGTGCTTCTGGGTGCAGTCTTTTTCGATTTGCTTCCAGAGTCGCTATCAGTAGCAGCAGCGCAGGGCTGGAGCTTCCGATTTGTTTTCGGCGTTCTTCTGGCGGGGTTCCTTATCTTCTATTTGGTTGAGCGGCTACTCGTCTTGCACGCCTGCCCTGAAGGTGACTGCTCAAATGAAGTGCACCGGCACGTTGGTCGCCTGGGCTCAATCGGCCTGATCGTTCACAGCACTCTTGACGGAGCGGCAATTGGCGCGGCTTCTTTGGTCAACTGGCGAACGGGATTGCTCGTCGCGTTGGCGGTCATAGCTCACGATATGAGCGATGGACTGAATACTATTCTATTGGTCACTCACGGGGAACCAGTGCGGCGGAGGGATGTTGTCTTTCTGGTCATGGACGCAATTGCACCGGTCGTTGGAGGTCTGCTCGCGTTGGCAGTTCTGCCACCGCCAGCCGCACTGGCAATCTTTTTAGGTTTTGCTTCCGGGTTCTTCCTATACACGGCCACGAGCGACTTACTGCCTGAAGCTCACCGGCGTTCACCGAGTTTGATGGTCTCCATAGCGGCGATTGTGGGGATTGTCTTCATCGCCGTCGCGGTGCAACTGATTGGGAGATAAACTATGCTCTCCGACGGCCCACTCTGGCGATTCGAATCCTACGCAGAGCATCACGTTCTTCGTTGTCCGCTTAACAAAGGAGTTTAGAAATGATTGCCATCTTGCGTTTCCTACGACGATAGCACAAGCTGCAGGACATCCTGGGAAACGCAATCGTGGAGATATCAACAGATGAAGCCAAAGTTGCCACTGAAGAGTCGATGGTTGGCCGATGAACGCATCGCAAGGGAGACCGTGGGAATCGAAATTGGCGATTATCGCTCGCGGGGAAAGATGGGACAGGACTAAGCGCCAATAAGCTCAATTAGCTAATTGAGCTTATTATGGGTTGCAGATGCAAGGAGCGAACCTGGATAATCGATCTGATCGATGCGATTCTAAGACTTCGCCCAGACGTCGTGCTTGATCTCAGAATGCTAAAATGTCAACGGACTTGAGAGCAGCGGCATGATCAAGAGAGAAGCGCAAACAGAAACGTAGTCCTGATTAGTGGTCCAGTTACCCAAGCGAAAACCGAATCTGCGGCCCTAGCTCTCTCTAGTCGGTCGTGTGACACGACGAGAGGCGAAAACCAATCAGACTCGTGATCGTTGTTTTCAGATCCGAACATTTCCCTTCTCGTTTAAAATGCCGTTTTGAGTTCTTTTCTAGAGGTATACAAACCGTGACTCAATTGAGAGAGAACCCTCGATGTGGGCGGGTTGTTGCGGGCGTGGGCGCATTCATAGTGCTCTTCGCCATACATTTGGCGCTGACGTCACACGCGAACACCGTTACCTGGGACGAGCCCGATCACATCTATTCCGGATACATGTCGTGGAAGGGCGACTTCGGGCTGAATCCCGAGCACCCGCCACTGGTCAAGTTCGTTGCCACGCTACCCCTGCTTGGCATGCAGTTGAATGTGCCAGAATTGCAGGATCGTCCTTACCGATTGCAGGCAGTTCTCGGTGGAAGAGATTTCATTTTTCACAATGACGCTGACAAGGTTGTTTTTAGAGCGCAGATGGCGGCTTCGATCTTCACGCTACTTTTGCTGGTCATAGTGTTTCTCACCGCTCGGGAGATGTTTGGCACAACTGCGGGATTCGTTGCGCTGGGCCTGCTCGTCTTTGACCCAACACTGCTCGCGCATGGAGCGTTGGTGACCACAGATGCAATCCAAGCCTGTTTCCTGCTGGCTTCGATCTATGCATTCTATCGTTATGTCAAAGCGCCCTCGGTAAGCCGCCTTGCAATCACAGGTCTTGCGGTGGGATTGGCGTTGGCGTCCAAGCACAGTGCTGTGTTGGTCTTCCCGGTGCTGGTGATGCTCGCCGGGATCGAGGTATTCCGACGAAGGTCAGCGGACGTCGGATCACAACATTCTATTGGTAAGCGCACTGCTCGCCTGGGTGCTGCCCTGCTGATCATCGGTCTGATTTCAGTAGGAATTCTGTGGGGCGCCTATGGATTCCGCTATTCGGCACGCGGGAACGAATTGAAGTTGAATCCGTCGATGGAGGCGCAACTCAACCAGGTGCCAAGTCCAACAGAAGCGAGAGTGTTGGGTGAGTTTGCACGACTGCATTTGTTGCCCGAGTCTTACATCTATGGCTTCGCTCACGTATTGTTCAGTGCCGACAGGTTCAACAGTTATGTCTTCGGCAAAGCATATCCTCACGCAGTCTGGTTTTACTTCCCCGCGGCGATGCTAGTGAAGTCGAGCCTTACTTTCTTGATCTTATTAGTGATTAGCATTTGGGTGATTGCGAGCGGTCGCCTGCAGAACAGGCGTGCACTCGCGTTTCTGCTGATTCCTGCACTGATCTATCTGGCAGCTTCGATGCTTGGCGGAATGAACATTGGTATTCGCCACATTCTGCCTGTCTACATTTTTCTTGCGATCTTGATCGCAGGCGCGACCTCAGTATTGATTAAGAGCCGCCGTCACTGGCTGTATGCTGTCGTACTCTTGTTGTTGTTTCAGGCAATCTCTGTGACGCGCACATTTCCCAACTACATTGGCTATGCGAACGAAGCCTTTGGTGGCCCGAAGAACGTGTGGAGAAATCTGAGCGATTCAAGTGCGGACTGGGCGCAGCAATTGCACGCCGTAAAGCGATACACCGACCAGCGTAACATTCAGCGCTGTTGGTTCGTTTACTTCGGAACCGGTGTGATCGACTACGATTACTACAAAATCCCGTGTAAGCTGCTTCCGACCGTCGAGTCAATTTGGCTGGGCACACTCTCAGATGCTACGCCTGCGATCGATGGTCCGGTCTTCATCAGCGCCGTGGATCTCACGGGATTCGAATTCGGCCCGCCTCCACTTAATCCCTATGAACAGTTCAAGAATCTTACGCCTGTAGATGTCATCGACTCCAGTGTCTTCGTGTATGACGGACACTTCGAGATTCCCCTTGCTGCGGCGTTGGCTCACGCGCAAAGAGCCGGCATCCTCCTTGGTCAGAAAAAGCTTCCGGAAGCCCTGCAAGAAGCTCAACAGGCAGTGGCCTTGGCTCCAGACTCCGCCCGCGTGAATGCAGTGATGGGCACGGTGTTGGATGCGCTCAGCAGACGAACAGAAGCGCGACCGTACTACGAATCTGCATTGCGGCAAGCTCTCACCATGCAGCCAGACTTCCAACGTGGGCTCGTTCCATCGCTCAAACAGCGCCTTGCGGCAGACGATAACGCTGTGCAAAACGTGCATCCGTAATGCAGTTTACCGAAACGCTGCCAAGGATTGTTTATTCATTAGAGTGGGAGTTCTTAAGCAGCTCTCGGACGAGTGGGTTCTTCATGACACCATCTCTCGTGGTCAAGCGGGCTTTCTAGTTTGGGTTTCAACGAAGACTTGGCAGCGAATCCCGCGGAGTTGAAGACCGCCATAGACAAGGTCCATCGCGGGGGATGCCGGGAATGTCGCCGAGGTGTCCCGTTTTCGAGATGGAACATTGAGTCTACGTCGCAAACGATTCCGAATTTCATACGCCGTCCGTGGGTCAATGCTGAAGATTGCCCAGCTCTAAACAAGCGTCATTCTACCACTTGAATGCTTGGGCCAACTTGCTAATATCCGTCTGCCGGCTAAGTAGAGCAGCCGCGCTAGCCTGAAGTACTCCTGAGAGATTTGTCCGCCAAATGAATTAATACGCAGACAATACAAGTAACCTTCGGTTGGCCTTTGTTAGGTTCAACTCGGAGAGGAATGATTCAGGATGGGGCTAGCTCAAAGGAATAAGGATGAGATTTTTCCTCAACGATCTGTGTGAAATTTGGGCACGCAACGGAGTTAACTCCGTTGCGCTGGTCCAAGGTCAAAACGATGTTGGATGTAAGTCATTGAAATGATTGGTGCCGAGGGAGGGACTCGAACCCTCACGAGGTTGCCCTCAACGGATTTTAAGTCTCAAATCGCTTGTTACCGCATGTATGCGTCAGTTCTGCTCCGTGCGTCTTTATTAGCATTTCCGGTTACTCTATAATAGCTGCGTGCCCGTGAGTATAGCTTGATTTGGCTGGGTTGGCACACAACTGGCACACACAAATCTGCTGCTAGATAAGCGCGGATTTACGGTACGATCGAGAACAAAAATTATGAACGACGAGAAGTGGATTGTTTCAGACAAAGATCATCTCGGTGGAAAGCCCCGCGTACAAGGAACGCGCATTTCGGTAGCTTTTCTCCTCGAGTGTCTGGCGAGTGGAATGAGCGTCGCGGAGATCGTCGATGCTTATCCGACGTTGACCGAGAACGCCGTGCAGGGCGCATTGCGTGAGTTGGCGCACGAAAAAGAAGCGGCGGCAGCGTGAGGATTCTCCTCGACGAAAACATGCCTCGCAAGTTGGTCGCCGTGTTGGTAGCCGAAGGCCACGAGGTGGACTCGGTGAAGTCGCTACAATTGCAGGGGATCGACAACGGAGCGCTCTATCAATTCGCCGCGTCTAATTACGACCTTTGCTTTACGCGTGACTCAGAGTTTTCAAGACGCGTGCACTCGTCGGAACCGGCGGCGCGCTTGAAACTGGTTCACGTAGTCATTCCCCAAACTCGGCAAGACGAATTCGTGGAGCAATTCCTCACCGCATTTCGGACCACTGATTGGTCGAAGCATAAGAGCGGCGACGATTGGCCCGCTGAGTAGGACGAAATAAAAACGAATACTAGCCCGCAGCGCTCGCAATAATCTAAATCGACAATAATCAATCTTCTAAGGCAGCCAAAAGGGTTTCAGCTGTCTTGAGCAACGAAGCGTCATGAGCGACCAACTTGCGGAGATTCGATGCGGCTGCTGGCCTCAATTCGGGGTCGTTACACATTAAAGCTACCAATCCCATGGTGTGCCAGTATGAATACTCCAGCCTCGGAGCTACCCTATCTGCCGGTAAAGCCAGCAGCAGTTCGCGAGCCGAATCGGTCTGTCCCATTCGGAGACGCACATCGACCGCAAGCAGACGAGCTACGACATCTCCTGCTGCCAAGGCATTTGCAAGTACTAGGTTTGCATCGTCGTAATCACCATGATCTATAAGCAAACTCGCCAGCGTCTGCCAATGTTGCTCAGGATCAAGGGCCCCCAATGCAGTTCTTGCATTATGAAAGTCTTCGTCGTTTTCGGTTACTCGCCATCGTAGTGAAAGAGCATCGGCGACCATCGATCGGTTATGCCTATTGGCGCTTGCTTCGGCGATTGCCAAATCCAACTCCCGAAGAGCCGACGCCCCATCACTTGAGTCGATTAAGTATCTGGCGAGCTCCAGTCTTGCGGAGAGCCTTTCACTGTCGTCACAGGCCGCATCAGCACCCTTCTTAAGAAGCTCAAGAATTTTGGCGCTCGGCAAGTTCATCAGTTTAGTCGCCAAGACTAGCGCCAGAGAGTCATCTATTTGATCGAGATCACCCAGAGCCTCTAATTTGGCGACCGCACCAATAACGTCCTCACTCTGCCATAATGATTGAGCAGCTAACGCGATGAGCCGCACCGCGATTTCGGGCACGCCAATAATTTCAATTAGATGGTCGAGTGCCGGTACAAGTGCATCTGCGTGTTCGTTCGCAGTCAGTGTCTCGCTTAGCTGGTGAACGTTGGCTTGAAACGCAAGAACGTCCATGTGAACGAAATCGCGATGTAATGTCTCAGCTACGTGTCGAGTTGGGGCCGTGTGTTGTTTTATCCAGATCACATACTGCGCGAGAGAGGCACGCGCAAGACGTTCGGCCAGCGCCGCGTCTCCATTCTTTAAAGCTGTTTCGATATCCTCTTGGACAGAATCTGACGCCCGAATATCGTTTACCACGGATCTACAGCACTCGATAAATCGCTTTGGGCCGCCGCAAAAACAAATGTCTAGAGGATCTGGTTCCCAAACTTGATATCGCGCCTCACCGGTAGGCATCATCTTGGTCCGCTGTCGACGCCACACTTCGAAAATCGGCATTAGATAGTGGAAGCCTTTTGCGTCGTCTGATTGATCCGTTTCCTCCAGCTTTATTTGCCCTAATACTCCCCGTGAAAAAGGGGTTATATAAGCTCGCCGAATTCCCTCACGAGACACAACCACAAGTTGAAGAACTTCCGTTCTACTGGGCGCATCCTCCATGTCATGATGCTCCAATTCAAGAGACGCACTTGCCGGCAATACCCAAGCCTCAGAGATCTCTATCAGCGCATCGGCTCCAACTCTTTCGATGAATGAAGCGGCGACCCGCATCAGAATGTGCTTCTCCGTGCGATCCGAAGCTTGGAGAAGCGTCTGGTGCCAAGTTCCGTGACCATCGCGAACAAACATCATTCGGGCGTGGCTCTTATCCTTTTTCAGGATCTGTTTCGCTCGCGCAAGAATATTCTCTGCAACTACTATTGGATCGCTACTCTGCCAGGGTTCTACATAGTATTCCTTTCCGAGCTTATATCGCTTTGGTGCCTTCTTTAGGTCGTCAGCAGACACTTGCGCCCTGTCGCTTACTATCTCGTAGGTTTCGCCACCAGACAATTTACTTCGTTGGGTTCTTTGTTCCCGCCCGATGGCCATGCATTCGAGAAACCCCGTGCGGTAATAGGTGGATCGAAAGTCAGGATGCGCTGGCTCGATCGGAATACACTGCAATCGATTCACGTGCGCGTGTGCATCGAGCACATCATCACCCAGTCCGCCATAGATCTTTGCTAACGTTTCGAGAATCTCTCTTCCCCCCAGTGTCGCAATGCTCCATCGCCGCTCAATCTCTAGTGCTGCATGATGCAGATCGTTGATCGGTATTTGCGATTCATTAAGCAGATCGAACAGCGGAAGATTGGCAAGAATTAGTGAGGTAGGTGCACCGGGCGGAATCTGCGACTCAATGAGCAAGTTATCTTTCCACGTCAGCACCCTGATCAACGCGGTACTGGTGACTTCAAGGTCTCCCTGATGGACGAAATTGTTTCGCGTTTCAATAAGCCACTTCGCATCGGAATTCGCATCCCATCGCGCCTTCCATGCCCCGTACCAACTAGTGAAATCAATCGAGCGCTTCTTTTTATCAAATGCAAAGGTAATGGTGCGAAGTGCCTGCATTGTCGCATTCAAGTTTGCGCGAAAAGCGTCCGGCTCTTGGTAGTTTATGAGCGCTTGATGCCACAGCAGGTGAGCCTCGGCCAAGGCCCGATGCGCGGCAGGAATCGGGCAATCGCTATAGTCGGCTGCCTGCGGTGGATGATTATTAACGTCCGTCATGACTGTTAGATCGACCAAATAACAATGGCGCCCTTATGGCAACTTTACAAGTTTTCGCAGCGACAGTCTTTCATGCCGAGGGAGTTTGCCCTGGTTGACGCATTATTCGCGACAGCCCGACCGCACAACTTTACGCTGCGCTCCAAGTCCTACACTTCGTTACCGGCACTTCGTGTGCGCGGTCAGGCGCCCAGTCGCAGTGAACGTCATTAAGCGGGGAAACATCCTTTTCTATACCGAACAAAGCACGAGGCACTTCATCCCTTCAAATCGGAGCCTAATGGCTTCTATAGCGCAGCGTGCGTCTTTCCGCAAACTTGAATGTCAGCCTAGTAGGTGCTGCGCACCTGAGGTGTTTTTTGACACGTCACCCCCTGAATTCGGGGCTGTTGCGTTTACGTTTGTAAACACGGCACACGTTTTGTTAACGCCTGCCGTCAGAGGGACTTAGCGTGGTCGCGTTAACTTTGTTAACAAGCCCGTTAACTTTGTAGACGCGACGTTAACATTGTGAACGACGAATTGGAGAGAAGATGAGCAAACCCAACGGAACGAAAAAGAACAAGACGATTGCCTTTCGCCTCACAGAGGAGGAGTACGCTCTGGCCGAGATCGCGGCTAGGGCGGTTGGCGACGAGACGAACAACTGGGTCCGAAGCGTGGTGCTCGCGCGAGCGAACACTGGGCAGGGAATGACCAAAGCCCAACGACTGATCTATGAAGAATTAGCGCGAGTGCGATATCTGGCTGGAAATGGTTTTAGGTTGCTATTTTGGTCAGAGCCAGTGACGGCAGCCGACTGGAAGAAGATCACGGCAGACGCCGAGCAGAGTTCGGACATTATCGCCGCCAACTTACTCTCCAGGCGGAAGCCATAAGCACACGGCAATGAAGGGTGCGGCATTGGCTGTCAGTTAGTGAGGCCGAACCACAGTGTATGTAGAACGCAACAGCGTATGTAAAAGACAACACGTCAACCTCGATTGAGGGAAACAAACAAGATTATTCGTTCGCACTCGGATTTGGCTGTGGTACATTTCGCGCAAGGACGCTCAGGCAAGAAGAGGTGAGCTATGGCAGGACAAATAATTAAACGCGGCGACAAGAGATGGCTTGTTCGCATCTTTCAAGGCCGAGACGAGAACGGCAAGCGTCGATACGTCAACAAGACGATTCGAGGCACGAAGAAGAACGCGCAGACGTATCTAACATCCAAGCTTCGCGACAAAGACCTTGGCATCAATATCGAGCCAGCCGCCGAGTCCCTAAACAAGTATCTCGACAAGTGGCTCGACGCGACGGCAAAGCCGCGATTGCGAACCAGGACATTTGACGACTACACGAGCCTGCTCAAGCGATACGTACGCGAGCCTTTAGGCGCTATCAAGCTCTCAGACCTCCGGCCAGTAGATATCCAACGGTTGTATCGCTCAATGCAGGATGACGGCCTCTCGCCGCGCGTTATTCGCTACACACACGCCGTCCTATCATCTGCGCTCAAGCAAGCAGTCAAGTGGGAAATGATATTCCGCAATCCTGCCGCCGTGGTCGATCTACCGAGACAAGCGCGCAAGGAAATGCGATCGATGACGCCGGACGAAGCCGTTAGATTTCTGGCGGCGAGCAGTGACACCAGAATGTCGGCGCTGTTCATCTTCGCTCTGACCACAGGCATGCGACCGCAAGAATATCTCGCGCTCAAGTGGTCAGATATTGATCTCAAGAAGGGGACTGCCACAGTTCGTCGGGCGATAGTTTGGAGCCAGAAGAAAGGCATCGGCTGGCACTTTGACGAACCTAAGACATCGCGCTCGCGGCGGACTATCCCGCTGCCAGCGTCTACAGTAAAGGCCTTGATTGAGCATAGGCGACGGCAAGGCGAGGAGAGACTGCGCGTAGGTTCTGAATGGCAAGATCACGGACTCATTTTTACGACGAAGTTCGGAAACGCGATCGACATCCCTACGCTGACGAAGCAATGGTTTAAGCCCGGCTTAGTCAAAGCGGAGTTGCCCGTGTTTCGGCTCTATGATCTGCGGCATACTCATGCGACGCTGTTGCTCTCAAATGGCGAGAATCCGAAAGTAGCGTCGGAACGGTTGGGCCATTCGACGATCGTGCTCACGCTGGACACCTATTCTCACGTCTTGCCGGATATGCAAGAGGAAGCCGCGAAGCGCATCGAGAACTTGCTGTTTCGCCGTGGTCGCGCATAATCAGTTCCAAAGGGCTGCTTTCTCTGCGTCACGAATCAGTGTGGCCAACGCTGTGAAGAAGTCCTCTCAATCCTTCGCTTGCTCGACCAACTACGATGAGATATTCCGTACCGTCCGCCTTCGCGAATAGCTTTACCCGCGCAAGAAACAACCCTCGCAGGACTTCTATTCGCGTGGACCACAGATTGTATTCTTTGCCCATTATGCGTTGGCCATCGCAACCAACCCATCTACCGATGTCGTCTCGTTTTCCTAAGATTGCCGGCACGACGAACGCTTCCTCAATCGCGGCTAGTCCGAAATTCATAATCACTGTTCCGTAACCGATCTTGGCAACCAGTTTCGCAAAGGAAGAGGCCACTTTCATAGGATTGCGCAATTTGAAAGTTACGTCGTCCGCGCCGTGAATCTTGGCTATTTCTTGCGGACCTTCTCCCACCCAAGTGATATCCAGGCGGTGCGCTTCAACGCCACCTTTGTAATCACGTCCGTCTAGGAAAGCAGGCGGTTCAAAAACCGGAAGAGGTATCACTTTCCAATGGGCTTGCCACGGCGCGCGGATCTCTTCTTCTTTACCGTTGCGCACGACGTACATCGGCAGTTCTTTTTCTCGCTGTTTTCGATGACGAGTCTTGGCTCCAACAGCGGCACGCGCAGCCGACAAAGTGTCGCGTAAGACGACCGTCTCGAAGGCTGAGGTGATGTCGGCACACTTCTTACAGCTTGCCTTGAGTAGGACCGAACCTCCATTGAACCCGTAAGGAACGGTGTGTTCGTCCGATAGCGGACCTGCGGTTGTTCCGCAATAAATGCATTGTCCAATTAAGAGCCTTTTCATCGCCAACCAACTCTGCCTGATTAATGTTGGCACACCATAGGCACACAAAACAAAGGAACGGGCAGTTCGCAGAAGATCGCTGACTGCCCGTAACTATTTGATTCTGAAATGGTGCCGAGGGAGGGACTCGAACCCTCACGAGGTTGCCCTCAACGGATTTTAAGTCCGTAGCGTCTGCCATTCCGCCACCCCGGCACGGCGGAAAAGATAGCACGCAGCGAATGAAGCCAACAAACCTTCGCAGTGACGAGTACTCGGCTGTTGCAGTGAAAGGGGCTGGGACTATTTCAGTGAAGGGGACTGGGACTTATTTCAGTGAAGGGGACTCCGGACTATTACCACACTACCCAATGACGGGGAGTATCTTGATCAGAAAGTGATCGTGTGCCTGGTGAGACATCTCGAGGTATGGCCTCAGTCTGGGAACGGCAATTCACGCCGAGTGTTCAATTGTGGGCGTGAACCAATGCTGGATTCTTTCGTAGTTGAGCGGCGCTAATGTTAAGATTCGAAGCCGGACGGTATTTCAGATCAACCCAGTGCGGCCCAGCGCGAGTCATGACTGAAGAGCAGGAAGTACTACTCAAGCACATCCAGAAGCGCGGCCTGAAGCGGACGGCCCAGCGCGACCTGATTCTGGAAGTGTTTCTGCGGACCGAGGAACACCTGTCCAGCGAAGATCTCTATCGCCTGGTCCAGGCTGAGGATCCAACCATCGGTCATACGACCGTCTACCGCACCCTGAAACTGTTAACTGAAGCGGGCCTCGCTCGCGAAGTCCGTTTTGGCGACGGCTGGACGCACTATGAACATAATTACAAGCACCAGCATCACGATCACATGATCTGCGCGGAATGCGGGAAGATCATCGAGTTTTACTCGGCGGAACTTGAAGCACTTCAGGATCAGATGGCCGCCAAGCATAAATTCGAAGTCACTCAGCATCTGCTGCGGATCATCGGCGTTTGCGCGGAATGCCGGCGCGCGAAGAAAGAACAAGCGAGGCAGGAATCGGCAGCGCATGCTGGATCAGCGGTGTCGACTCGAAATACGAGATAGAAGCGGAACACTTGCGCAGACTCTCCAACCAGAACTCGAACGGAGCCGCATCGAATTCCTCTCCCCGAACAAAGAAATTCAGACCGTCAAAGAAGCAGCACGAAACAACACAAGCTCGTCTGGTGTTTCAAAAGTTCGCGTAACAAATAATTGTTCGGTTTTCAGTCCCAGAGGGACCAGAATGTTTTTAGAGCCGAGATCCCGAAGAGCGCAGAAGCTCCGAAGGAGCGACATAAATTGTTTCGAGAAAGACATATTTCGCTCCTCCGGAGCTAAGAGGCCCTGTTGAAATTCTGGTTCTATAAATATTGCGTCCCTCAGGGACTGGAAGACAGAGTGAAAAGCAATCTGATTGGCATCTAAGCATCGTCTGATTTTGCTTTTTGCAGGGCGTCCGGTGTACTTTCCAGTCACGCACCACTGATCCACTAATGAGCGTTCAAATCACATTCGAACCCGACAGCGACAGCGGGCTGGTGGCCCCAGGCACCTACATTTGGGAAGCAGCCAGACGTCTGGGCGTGAGTATTCCCACCACTTGCCGTGGCCGCGGTGAATGTGATTCGTGTGCGGTGGTGATTGAGCGCGGCGCCGACCTGCTCTCTCCGCCGACACGTGCGGAAGAAAAGATGCTCGGGGAACGCCTGCCCTCCGAACGTCTCGCCTGCCAGGCAATCCTCGAAAGGTCAGGCGATGTAAGCGTACGGCTGGCGCCTCTCGGGGAAGGAGATCAGCAGAGCGAAACCAGAAGTACTCTTCGAGGCCTGCCGTTAAAAGAAAAGGTCGGCGCGCTGATCGAGCTGGAGGCAGAAACCGTTACAGGAGCGCTGAACTCACTCAGAGGCAGCTATCACGCATTGATTGGAAAGTTCTTGAATCTTGCGGAAACAACGAAAGATGCCGAGCGAACAACCAATGACGCAGAAATGAAGGACAGTGCGGGCAAGAACGAAACGCACGCCGACCAATAAGATTGAAGGACCCGGCCGGCGTCGATCGACAAGAGCATGGCCGGAATACCCGACCGCGAAACGGAGCCGAAAGATTAGTTGATGCAAATGACCTTACCTCGGAATCGAAAACGCCCCAGCCGAGCCAGTGGATGGATATGCACCCTGGCGTGTGTGGCTCCCTTTTTGTTCGCCGCCTGTCCCAACAACGAGAAGGTTGACAAGGTGCGCATGGGCCAGGCGCGCTCGCAGCCAACCGCGACCTTGCCGGCCGTAGTCCCGGGCGCCGTAGCCTTCAATGGCGAACGGGCGCTCGAACACGTGAAAAAGCAAATCGATATTGGACCACGGCCGCCGGGTTCGCCCGAACTCGCAAAAACGCGTGAGTACATCACCAGCCAGTTGAACACGTACGGGTTGAAGGTAACCAACGACGCGTTTCATGCCTCGACTCCGATCGGCGATAAGGAGATGATCAATATCACGGCTGAGGTTCCCGGCGAATCAAAAGACGTAATCATCATCTCCAGTCACTACGATTCAAAGTATTTCAAGAACATGCGGTTCGTGGGCGCAAACGATCCCGGATCGTCTGTTGGCACTCTCCTGGAACTGGCACGGGTGCTGGGGACGAACGGACAGAAGCCGAAGCTTACTTACTGGCTGGTGTTCTTTGACGGCGAAGAAGCGTTCTGCGAGAACTGGGAAGATTGCGGCAAGCCTGGCGCACCAGACAACACCTATGGCAGCAGGCGTTATGTAACCCAATTGCAAACCACGAACACGCTGGGCAGAGTGCGAGCGATGATCCTATTGGACATGATGGGGTACAAAAATCTGGATTTGGGACGTGACACGATGAGCACCGTTTGGTTGGTGGACATTGTCTGGCAGACCGCGCGCGAACTGGGTCATGATGACGTCTTTGTCTCTCGGCCCGAAGGCGTTGGCGGCGACGATCACGAACCTTTCCTTAAAGCCGGCATCGACTCGTTGGATATTATTCAGTTGAGCAGCTACCGGTCTGGAAGCGTGGACTATTGGCACACGCCGGAGGACTCGCTGGATAAAATATCGGCCAAGAGCATGAAGATCGTCGGCGATGTTTTGCTGGCCAGCTTGCCGAAGATTGAACAACACTTGCAGGGCAAGAAAAAAGCGAGTGAGTAGTCCTATAGGTCCGGCGGGAACCAGCTAGTTTCGGAAAACCAGATTTTCGGTTCGTTTCGGAAACTCATATTTTCAGTTCGTTTGGGAACTAATAATCCCAGTTCATTTCGGAAATCTACATCTTCAGTTCGTTTAGACGGCGGACTTGTCCGCCGGCTTTTGATGCGCAAACGGCGGACAAGTCCGCTGTCTAAACGGAAGTGAAGTTAAGTTACTGAAGTTAAGCGTCGATTCCTGACTCGCGTTTCAGAGTCACGTTTTCAGAGTCGCATTTCCCTAGTCGCATCATCTCCCTGAGTCAGCAACATGAAAAGAATCGCAGTGATCCCTGGCGACGGTATTGGACCAGAAGTGATCGCCGAAGCGGTCCGTGTGCTGGATCGACTTCGCGAAACACACGGTGTCGCGCTTGAGTTAACTCACTTTGATTGGGGCGCGGACAAGTTTCTTAAGGAAGGCGTTTCGTTGCCTGAAGGTGCGCTGGACATGCTGGCGAGCGACTTTGATGCAATCCTCGCCGGGGCATTTGGTGACCCGCGGGTGCCTTCGAATAAGGTCGCCGAAGACGTGCTGCTGGGTATGCGCCGGGGCCTCGACCTGTACATCAACTTGCGGCCGGTGCGTTTGCTCGACGCTCGCTTGACTCCACTGCGCGATCGTACGGTCGAGCAGATTGATTTCGTTGTCTTTCGGGAAAATACCGAAGGCGCGTATTGCGGCGCCGGCGGCTTTCTGAAAAAAGACACAGCGGAAGAAATTGCCACGCAGGAGGAACTCAATACGCGAAAGGGTGTCGAGCGCATCATTGTGGCCGCGTTTGAATACGCGCGCGCAAACAAGCGCACGCACGTGACAATGGCGGACAAATCGAACGTGCAGCGCTTTGGCGGCGATCTCTGGCAGCGAGTCTTCAAGGGGGTGGCCTCGCGCTATCCGGAGATCGAGGCCAATCATCAGTATGTTGATGCGATGACGATGTTCATGGTTCTGGACCCGGCGCAATACGATGTGATTGTCAGCAACAACTTGTTCGGCGACATCCTCACCGACTTGGGGGCCGCGATCGCCGGCGGGCTCGGCGTGGCTGCATCCGGCAATATTCATCCAGGGCGCGTGTCCCTTTTCGAACCGGTTCATGGCAGCGCGCCGCCGATGGCGGGAAAGAACATTGCCAACCCGATCGGAGCTATTCTGACTGCGGCGATGATGTTAGAATACGTCGGACACAAGGCAGCCGGTGAAGCGATTGAACGGGCCGTGCGCGAGAGCGTGGTGAATAATGAAACGACTCGTGATTTGGGAGGCAATCTCTCGACGAGCGAGACGGGGCTGGCCATTGTGCGCAGGATTGGCGGTGAGGTCCGACGAACTTGAGTTTGTCGGCGATCTTAGTGGCATAGACTTTAGTCTGTGAACGCTTGGTAGACAATCACAGACTGAAGTCTATGCTGCAGCGACAAACTCAAGTTTGTCGGACAGGTAGGGAGTGATGACAGCGACGAGCAAGAAATTAGCGCAGCAGTCGATCGCTATGATCGTCATTGCAGCCATTCTCGAGCGGGTAGGATTGTCTCCCATTCTGATTGTATTTTTCTTCGTGTCGGGGTTTCTGGTTTGGCTGGTGGTGTCGCGCTCAAATCGGCGCGAGGCGCGAGAGGTATTCGAGTTTTATGTCGCGGCCGATGAAATTCTGCGAGACGAAGCGCGAGTGTGGTATGGGTTCGAGATCGCCGAAGTAGTGCAGCGAGGCGAACGAGTGCTCGGCTGGATGCCGGATCCGCCGCCGTTGCTCTATTTCTCGCTGGGAGCGCTGCAGCATCGCGCCGGGGATTACGAGTCAGCGGTCGAGAATCTGGCGGCCGTGCTTGAGTCGGGTTTGATCGAAGAGCATCATCGTTCGGCTCCATCTCCGGCCTTGCGACACTACGTACAAGTGCTGCGCAATCTCGAACGCGAGCCGGCGATCGCGCCCTTGGCGCTGGCCGCTGTTCGCAGTTTGGAGCGGGTCCGGCGTACGCGCGCGTCGGCATTGCTCGCTGAGAGCCGGCAGCTTTTGGAAAGCGGAACCCGGGTTTCGGATCAGGACCGGAGTAGCACTGCCCAACTTTCGACCCAGAACGCAGGTCAAGTAACCCCAGGTCTGGATTCGATCACTGCGCCTCGCCCAATCAGCGAGGTACTGCACGACGTCTATCAGGACGAAAACACTGCCTGAATCGTATCTCAATAAATGTCCGACGAAAATGTCCGACGAACTTTAGTTTGTCGATGATCATGAAACAAGCGCCAAACCAGGGTGTAGTTCAAGCTGCGCAACAATAGCACAAACTGAAGTTTGTCGGACTGCATGCTGACCGCTGAAATCATTGCGATAGGTTCAGAGTTACTCGCTTCTGATCGCACCGACACCAACAGCCTCTGGCTGACCGAGAAACTCAATCAGATCGGGATCGAAGTAAAGCTGAAGACGATTGTCGGCGACGACGACGCGCGCCTGGAAGAAGCCATCAAGGATTCTGTGCGGCGTTCTCGCGTCGTGATCACCACCGGTGGACTTGGTCCAACCGAGGATGATATCACGCGCAAAGTCGCAGCTCGTGCTCTGGGCCGGCGGTTACTGCTCGATGAGGAAGTGCTGGAGTGGATTCGCGGACGCTTTGCGAGTTTTGGCCGGCCGATGCCCGAACGAAACTCACGCCAGGCTATGGTGATAGATGGCGCTGAGGTGCTGGATAACCCCAACGGATCGGCGCCCGGTCTGTACCTCGAACATGAAAAGACTTCAGTCGCACTCTTGCCTGGACCACCGCGCGAGATGCGTCCGATGTTTGAAAACTTCGTGCTGCCAAAGCTCTCGCTCAAGGCGGGCAACCTCCGCGTCTTGCGGCGTGTTCTGCGTGTTGCCGGCATGGGCGAGTCGGCGATTGATGAACTGATTGCTCCAATCTACAGCCAGTACGACAATCCATCGACGACGATCCTTTTCAACAACACCGAAGTCGAAATCCATCTCACCGCGTCAGGCAAGACAGAAAGTTCAGTGCTGACGTTGCTGGATCGCTTGACTGAGCAGTTGGAAGAGCGTCTGGGCAACGCGATCTTTTCATTTCGCGGTGAGACGATGGAGGAAGTCGTCGGTTTGAAGCTAAGTCTGGGCCGTTACACGTTGGCCGTGGCTGAAAGTTGTACCGGAGGATTGATTGCCCAAAGACTGACCGAGGTGCCCGGCTCGTCGAAGTATTTTCTTGAAGGTGTGATCGCCTACTCGAACGAAGCCAAGAAGCGAACACTGGGTGTCGAGCCGATTCTGTTGCTGGAGCACGGAGCCGTCAGCGCGCCGGTGGCTGAAGCGATGGCCGAAGGGGTGCGCAAGCGAGCGGGAGCGGACTTTGGCCTGGCTATTACCGGAATTGCAGGACCGGATGGCGGCAGCGAAGAGAAGCCGGTCGGCCTGGTCTATATCGCGCTGTCCGATGATGTGCAGACGGAACATCGTAAGTTGGTGTTCCCAGGCGATCGCCATTTGATCCGCTGGCGCGCATCGCAGGCGGCGCTCGATCTGCTGCGAAGGAGGCTAATCTGATCCGCTGATAGTGCTCCGGTTTTGCAACAAGCGGGAAGTGTTCGGGATGCTCGATCGATTCCACAGCAAGGTCAACATCAAGGTCGGGCCAAAAGAGGTGGCGCGCATTTAGCAGTTGTACATTGAGGATTGCAGACACCGGAGCATCTTTGAACCAGGGGAAATTCTCAAAAGGAAGAAACGATTCGCGCTCTTCCAGTAAGAGCCAGAATCCGTGTTTCGAGATATGTGTGACCCCAGCCTCCAAGGGCATCGATGAGACTCCTATGCGGTGCGGTCTACTTATCGCGGCAGGTTTAGTTTGTCATCAATCAAAAAGTCGGTTGAGATTCCCGCCAGTCTCGCATACTCCAAAATCACTAGGAGAGAAGGCTCACGTTGCCCGGTCTCAAATCGGGAGATGGCGCCACTGTCAGGCGGTGATTTTACCCGCTGGAGCTTCTCCGCCATTTGCTCTTGAGTAAGTTCAAGTTGGGTCCGAATCTGCGCAAGCTTTACAGCTAGCCGTTTCGGCTGTGGCCGTCGTTGCTGTCCCATCAGGAGTTTCCTCCTGACAGGCTCCGCCCGTTGAATTCGCCCTTGCCCGTTCTGCTAATTGGCAGTATAGTGTCGGCGCTGGGAATGGCTGCCCGGAATCGAATCCGAGCAGCGGGCCTCATCCTTCGCTGACAGGTGCGGACATCAGATATTTAAGAGCGAAAGCGGAATTCATTTTAGGGGAGTACGCGGCCCAGAGCAATGAGGTGGATTGTTAACGCGCGCTTCCCAGAGAGCGGCGATACGCAGGGGTGAGGACACATCGCCGCTCTCGCCCCTCCCGCAGCGTTCCCCAGCGGCCTTCAAGTACGCTACTATCGCGAATCTCATTGCCTTGTCGAGGGCTTTAACGACTGCTATAGTCTCGCGTTCGTTTGCGCTCAAATTTCGCCCCTGACAGGAGCGGCCTGCATGATCCCAGCCCTCGTCATGTTCGGGGCGTACCTAATCGGCTCAATTCCGTTCGGTTATTTAATAGTCCGAGCCCGCTTCGGAGCGGATGTTAGAGAAACCGGATCCGGAGGAACTGGCGCGACAAATGTTTCCAGACGAGCGGGAAAAGTTGCCGGCCTCGCGACCCTGCTGTTGGACGCCGCGAAAGGCGCGACAGCCGTTGTGTTGGCGATTTGGTTGCACGGCTCAGGGACCGCAGCGAGTTGGCTTGTACCCGCGGCAGCACTGTTTGTTATCGTGGGCCACTGCTTTCCAGTTTGGTTGGGGTTTCGAGGCGGCAAAGGAGTCGCCACCGGTGTGGGTGTATTCCTGGTGCTCGCGCCGCTGGCTGTGGCCTGCGTCGCTATTGTTTTCGCCTCGATTGTTTGGTGGAAGCGTTATGTGTCGCTTGGTTCGATAGCGGCGGCCGCGACTTTGCCGCTGGTTATCCGGTTGGAGAATGTCTTTGTCAGATCCGTGCCCGACGTGCGGGGCGTGACGTTCGCCGCGATTGGCGCGGCTGCACTCATCATTCTTATGCATCGTGGAAACATCGCACGATTGTTAGCCGGTACGGAGAGCCGGGCTTCGCTCTAGCGCTGTTTGATGATGAAGCGCATCGCGGTCATCGGTGGAGGCAGTTGGGGAACGGCGTTGGCGATCATCGCTGCCCGCAATGGCCACCGAGTGAGACTCTGGTCGCGCAACCGCGAGGTGGTCGCTTCGATTAATCGCTCGCATGTCAACAGTGTCTATCTCTCGAGCGAAACTTTACCTGAAAGCATTTTTGCCACTAGCAGATTTGAAGCGGCGTTGGACGAAGCTGAATTGGTAATCCTGGCGGCGCCCTCACACGCGACTCGCGGGCTGTTGGGCGATATGTATGCGAGCCTGAAGCAGGAAATGATCTTTGTCAGCGCTACCAAAGGCATCGAAACCAGCAGTGGCAAACGAATGTCGCAGGTTCTGCGAGATACCGTGGCCGCGAAGTTTCAGCCTCGATTCGTTTGCTTGTCGGGTCCTTCCTTCGCTAAGGAAGTGGTCAGCGGACACCCGACGGCAGTTGTGGCTGCCGGCACTGATGCGAACGATCGACATTTAGTGCAAACTGCATTCAGCTTCGAGAACTTTCGCATTTATACGAACGACGATGTCGTCGGCGCTGAACTCGGAGGCTCTGTGAAAAACGTCATAGCGGTGGCTGCCGGCATGGTGGCGGGATTGGGCTTTGGCGCGAACAGTGTAGCCGCCCTGATTACCCGCGGGCTCGCGGAGATGTCCAGACTTGCCTTACATGAAGGCGCACGAATCGAGACGATGATGGGCCTGGCCGGACTCGGCGATCTGGTGCTTACCTGCACCGGCAGCCTGTCACGAAATCGGTACGTTGGTGAAGAGTTGGGGAAAGGCCGGCACTTAGAGGAAATTACCAGCGGTATGAGTGAAGTCGCTGAAGGGGTAAACACAGCCGTTGCCGTCCGGAGTCTGGCGGCCAGGCTCGGCGTTGAAATGCCCATTACCGATCAGGTCTGCGCCGTACTGCATGAGGGGAAGAGCGCGCGGGCCGCGGCGATGGAATTGATGAAGCGACCGCTTCGCGAGGAGTCCGAGAGCTCGGGCTTTTAGGATTGATCCATGGTTGCCAAAAGCGAAGAAAAACAGCTCGCCTCTAATCGTGCTGCCTTTCACGAATTTCACATCTCCGATAAATATGAAGCAGGCATTGCCCTGACCGGCACGGAGGTTAAGAGCGTGATGGGGGGCCGAATTCAACTAAAGGATTCGTACGTCAGCGTGCGCGATGGCGAAGCCTGGTTGTTTAATGCACACATTTCGCCTTATTCTCATGGCAATCGCGAGAATCATGAACCGCTCAGGACGCGAAAGCTTCTGCTTCACAAACGCGAGATCGGCAAGCTTGATGAGGCCTCATCTCGGCAGGGAATGACGTTGGTGGCGACTCGAGTTTATATGAAGAACCGTCATATCAAGTTGGAGATTGGGGTCGCTCGAGGCAAAAAGTTGTACGACAAACGTGAGACCGAGATGCGGCGCACGGTGGATCGCGAGGCGCGGGCGCAACTGAAGGAGCGCACTCAGTCCAAATATTAATTCATAGATTGGAGACAAACCAGCTAATGCAAGTTGAAGGAAATAATGGAGCCTATCGCGACGTCGAGGTGCAGGCCCTGGCGATTGCCGTGTTCAAGGACGAGAGCCCCGATAGCGAATTTTTGAAAGCCCTGGATTCCGTTGCCGCCGGCATGGTGAGGTCGGCAATCGAGACGGAAGAATTGAAAGGCAAGGAAGGCGACCTCGCCTATTTCCATCTGCTGAGCGCCAATGGCGCGAAGGCACGGCGACTGTTGCTGGTTGGCGTGGGAGAGCGAGATCAATACAAAGATCCGGAGATTTCACGCATGGCTGGAACTGCGGCGCGTTTTCTTCGCGGCAAGGCCGTCAAGTCTATTGCTATTGTGCCTCGCGCCGAAGGGGACTCAGCGGCGATTACGTCTACCGCGATTCAGGGCGCAATTATCGGATTGTTTGAGCCAGACAAGTATCGCACGGTGGAAAAGGAAGAGCGTCAGATCGAACAACTGGTGGTGGTGATTGATGGCGCTGACGCCGATGACTTGAAGCGCGGCACGCAACGCGGGCGCATCATCGGCGAATCCGTCAATTTTACGCGCGACCTGGCCAACGAGCCCGGCGCTTACATGACTCCCACAATAATGGCCGATCGGGCCCGCCACGTCGCAGCCGAATTTGGTTTGAGTATTGACGTGTTGGACGAGGCTCGCATGGAGCAGGAAGGGATGGGGTCGCTGCTAAGCGTGAGCCATGGCCGAAGAGCCGGCACAGCTAATCGTGTTGAAATATACTCCAGAGAATGCACCTCAATCCTCAGACAAGTTACTCGCCTTTGTAGGCAAGGGTGTCACATTCGACTCGGGAGGCATATCGCTGAAGCCGGGCGAGAATATGGAGTTGATGAAGTACGACATGACCGGCGGGGCCACCGTGATTGGTGTCCTGCGCGCGATCGCCCAACTCAAACCCTCGATACCGGTGCTTGGCGTCGCGCCCTGTACCGAGAATCTACCCTCAGGGAAAGCAACCAAGCCTGGCGACGTGGTACGCGCGATGACCGGCAAAACAATCGAGGTTATAAATACTGATGCCGAAGGCAGGTTGATTTTGGCAGACGCAATCGCGTATGCGAAGAAGTTGGGAGCCACCAGCGTGGTGGACCTGGCGACGCTCACCGGCGCTGTCACAATCGCGCTGGGAGACGTTCATGCGGCGGTCCTGGGAACCGATCAGGACTTGATTGACGAGGTGATCGCAGCCGGCAAAGAAGTCGGTGAAAAGTTCTGGCAGTTGCCACTCGACAAAGAGTACTCGAAACAGATCAAGTCAGACATCGCCGACATCAAGAACGTCGGCGGTCGCAAGGCTGGGACTATCACCGCCGCTGCGTTCCTCAAGGAGTTTGCCGAGGGACTTGCATGGGCGCATCTCGACATAGCCGGAACCGCCTGGGGCGACGACGCGAAACCATACCGGGCAAAGGGGCCAACCGGAATTGCTGTCAGAACACTGATCAATATGGTCGACCGCGAGGCAAGAGGTTAGCGAGCAAGTGTCCTTGTTTGTGGACAGGCTGTGTGTAGATCCGTTGACACTTGGAAGTCAAGCGGCTCCGATTATCCGAAGTATGCTGGGTAAATTGCAGGGCAACATCACGGCACGGAAGTTGAAGAGGGCAAGAGTCAACCGCCAGAGGGCGAGGTAAGAAGTTAAATGTCCTCCCCCCTCCTCGAAGGCCGCTCGAGGTGTAACGAACCCAGCCCTCTGGCTCCTCAGATCTGCTTGAAGGGTCCCGGAAACCGCAAGGCTTTCGGGACCCATCCTTTTGTCCAATGATCATCTAGCCACAAGAACTTCCCTTGGTCTATAATTCTGGTCGTTGAGCAGACTCACTTCTGACTGGTTGAAAGTTCTTCGGCGCTCCTCGGGGAGATGAAACCCGTGATCGATTACTACAAAGTGCTGGGCGTAAGGCGAGCAGCTTCCAAGGCCGAGATTCGATCTGCATATCGAAAGCTTGCAAAGACGCTGCATCCTGATTTCAATGCCGGCTCCGCCACGGCGGCTCGCGAGTTTGCGCTTCTTTCAAAGGCGTATCACATCCTGATTGATCCCCAGGAACGAGTGTTCTATGACGAACGTCTGTCTGCTCAGGCCAACGCGAGTGCCTCGATACTTCATTCGGACAATCAGCATGCTCGCCGGGCCAGGAATTTGGCGGTACAGGCACGCTGGGACCGGATAGTGGACGAGGTCCTCGATCGAGATCGACGTGAAAACCTTGAGCGGCAACGGGCGGTGTTCACCACGGTTTCGCTATTTTTGTCTACTTTCTTTCTGGCGATGATCAAACCGCATCTTTGGGATGTGTTTGATTATGGGGGGAGGGCCATTGTCCTGACCCTCTTCGTGATTGGTAGTTGGCACCTGATTTCGAGACTACGCGAGTACTTTCAGCATTACACGTACAAAGCAAAGCCGATCCAGACCTCGATCATGGGAGAGGAGGAGCCTCCAGAGCAGCCTTACAGCCGAACGTCAGCTTATGCGTTTCTGATCCTGGGCTATGCCACCAGTATCGGCGTTGGTTTGTTTATTAGTTGGCATGCGCAGGATTTCTTTAACGACTTGGCTTTACTGAATCAACCCGGCCCGACGGCGCAGTCGCACTTGTTCCTATATTCGCCTCCTGCATTATTGATCGCCGATCTCACTCTGTATCCGCCGATTGCGGTCCTGATAGTCGATTCGATGCACGCCCTGGCTTCCCGAATCGATTGAGCGTCCCCGCTCCGAATTGCCCGTTGCTCGCCGGCTCGTGTATAGTGCCGCTAGTCCAAACTCGCAACCATCATCCATGAATGGACCACCGGCTGATCATCAGGTGATCCATGACGAACTGTCGTTCGAGTTTGACAAGGTCCGCGCAGGCGGCCTTAAAAGGGACTCAAGCATTAGCTCCTCGCGTTTGCGTAGGGAAAGGTAGCGCTTACATGCCCAAACGATTAAGCGAACGCCAACAACTTGCTCTGAGACTTGAGCAGTTAACCGACGCAGAGATTGCTGAGGTGTTGGACTATGTAGGGCTGATCGAACAGAGCCACAAATCGGCGGTGAACCATTCGGCCTGGGACGATGAATTGGTGGCGATCTTGTCCGACGCACCTGAGAACAGGCGGGCGCGACAGGCCTTTGCGTGGGAAGCTGTCCGTCGCAGGGCCGAACGCCGAACGATCACACCAGGCTCCCGCGCATCATGAAAAGTCTGATATCGGTTGCGCATTCTTCGCGAAAGTTTTGCTGCAGCGTGCTGCTGGTAGCGACCACTCTATCACTGGCACTGACTTCAGCGGCCGGCAAGTATTCCTATCAAAGCCCACAGGAACTCACACGACTTCAAGCTGAGATTGAAAAGCAAAAAGCAAGGCTCAGCGTCGCAGAAATCGAAGAGCGACGCGACGCTGTCATGCGTCTGGGGGCCTTACGCCGGATGGATGCGTCCCGTGTGGTGATTCCTGCGCTGGCTGACCCGGCAGCAATTGTGCGGGTCGCGGCGGCAGTCGCAGTGTTGTCTCTACCCGCGGAAGAATGCGTCTCAGTCTTGCTACCGCTACTCAATGACAGGGACCCATTCGTTCGCCAGGAAGTGTGCTACGCATTGGGTAACATTCGCAATCGGAACGCGATTGCCGCATTGGTCGAACGCTTGAACACCGACAAGGAAGATGGCGTTCGCGGGGCCGCGGCAGTAGCGCTAGGCATGATTAGAGATGAAGGGGCGGTGATTCCGCTCGCTCAGATTTTGTCGGGCACCAGCGTATCCAGTAGAGCTTCACGAAAAAGGAAGACGAAAGAGAACAGCTTTGTTTTGCGAGCTGCGGCCCAGGCTCTTGGAGAAATCAGGAGTCGAGCTGCCGTGCCAGTGCTAGTCGAGACTTTGTCGAATGACTCACTGGCGGACGACGTCAGGCGCGAAGCAGCTGAATCTTTGGGCCGGATTGGTGACGCTTCAGCATCGGCGGCACTGCAGGCAGCATCAGAGGGGCATGATGCCTATCTTTCCCGGATTGCGCTTGAAGCGCTGCATAAAATCGACTCGACACCCGCAGGAAAGCGGCCATAGGCGAGAGGCGTGCGAACGAGAAAGAGAAAGCGCCGGACACTTGAAATGTCCGGCGCTTTTGTCGTTCTGTTTTTGAGAAGTTAATTCTCAGCTTTTTCTCCGCGGCTCTGACTTTTCCGAGCGGCCTTCGCCGGTTGCGGGATTGGCAGGCCAACACCACCCGAAAAGCTCTCACCCGACGTTGGCTCGTCCTTGTCTTTGGGTGTGTCCTGAACCAGCGCCCCGCCTGATCGCTTTGAAAATATCAGCTTGTGCGTCAGCTCATCCAAATCTACGTGCACGAGATCGCCAAGTCCAACCTGACCGGTTGCGACCAGATTCGAGAGCGGGTAAACGAGGAAGCGTTCGACAGCTCGCTTCAGGTGACGGGCGCCGTATTTGAAATCCAGCCCTTCGCGCAAGAGCATATCCTTGGCGGTTCCGGAACACTGGAAGACGAACTTCGTGCCCGCCGAAGCCATGATGCGATCCTGAACCGCTTGCAGTTCCAGATCGAGAATCTGTCTGAGGTGGTGCTCCTTCAATGAACGAAAGACCACTACTTTATCGATTCGGTTCATGAATTCCGGCGAGAATTTTCGCCGCGCTGCTTCGACTGCCGTGCGATAGATTTTCTGATCGACCTCTGTGTCGTTGATTTGCTTGTTCCCTTTGCCAGGGGCGAAACCAATCCCACCGGAGATCAGTTCAGACATTTCCCGCGCGCCGAGATTCGAAGTCATGATCACCATCGTGTGCGAGAAATCCACGCGCCGGTTGTCACCGAGCGTCAAAGTGGCTTTGTCCAGAATCCCCAGCAGTAACTGCCAAAGGCTGTCTGAAGCCTTCTCGATTTCGTCAAACAGCACGAGCGAAACCTTAAGGTCGTCGGTGTGCATGCGATCGAGATTTTCCTGAGTCAACATCGGAGAGGTCTCGCGGTGCCCGAGATATCCCGGAGGCGAACCAATCAACTTAGCAATTTCATGTGAATGCTGGAACTCGGCACAATCGATCTTCACGATCGCGTTGGCGTCGCCGAACAAAACTTCGGCGGCCGCTTCGATCACGCGAGTCTTTCCAGAGCCGGTTGGTCCAAGGAAGAGCATGGTGCCGATTGGGCGATTCAGTGGGCTCATCCCAGCGAGAAAGATCTGATAAAGACCACTCATGCGCCGAACGGCCCTTTCTTGGCCAACAATACGTGCCGTCAGTCTCTCTTCGAAATCCTGGGCCCGTGGGCTTTTTTGATCAGGGTCTAAGAATATTGTTCCCATAGTCTCGTTAAGTTTTTCAATTTCCATTTCGCTAATCATCGCCGCCCTCCTAACATCAACCGCTTTCCTGGATGCATTAGGCTTTTTCGGGGCCTTCGCCGCATCCACTCCGGTCGTATGCAAGGAACGATCCGCTGCCTCGTTTGATGCACCTGCGCGGAAGGCAGTTCCCTTGTGCTTACTTTTTTTCGAACGAGGAGTTTCCGGCACGGGTGGTATATACACAACCGCGCAAACTTTGTCATCACAAAACATTAGGGGAAATACGCGCAGTTCCCGAAATCCGAGTTAAACACAGGTTTGAATCTGACAATTCACGGCAGACTTAGCTGACAATTAGTGTTGCGGTGCCGAAAACTGTGAGGGAGCTTCTTTGCACGTTTTGCGCAAACCGAAAACGCAAACCCGTTTCCTCCTTTAGCCGAAGGTCGCGAGTCTTGCGTCGGGAATTCGTCAGGCTGTCGGGGAAGTGACGATCAGTCGTAATACTCGAGTCCCAGGTGTGTAATCAAATCTTCGCCGCGAAGATGACGCAGCGTGTTCTTCAACTTCATCAACTGAATAAACACATCGTGCTCCGGATAAAGGCCAGGCGCGGTCTGCGGCGATTTGAAATAGAAGGACAGCCACTCTTGAATGCCCTTCATACCGGTTCGCTGCGCCAGATCCAGGAACAGCGCCAGATCCAAAACGATAGGTGCAGCCAGAATGGAATCGCGACACAGGAAGTCGATCTTGATCTGCATCTTGTAGCCAAGCCAGCCGAAGATATCGATGTTATCCCATCCTTCTTTGTTATCGCCGCGCGGTGGGTAGTAGTTAATCCGCACTACGTGCGAGAAGTCTTTGTACAGACTGGGATAGACCTCGGGCTGCAAAATGTATTCGAGCACGGAAAGTTTGGATTCCTCTTTGGTTTTAAACGAGGCGGGATCGTCGAGGACTTCACCGTCGCGATTACCTAGGATGTTTGTTGAGTACCAGCCATCCAGACCGAGCATTCGGGCTTTCAAACCGGGTGCAATGATGGTCTTCATTAAGGTTTGACCGGTCTTAAAATCCTTGCCGACGATGGGCAGTTTGTTCTCTTCTGCAAGCGCCGCCAGCGCCGGAACGTCCACAGTCAGATTTGGTGCGCCGTTGGCGAAGGGAATTCCGGATTTGAGCGCTGCGTAAGCGTAAACCATCGAAGGCGCAATCGCTTTGTGGTTCTCACGCATTGCCTGTTCAAAGGATTCGAGCGTTTTGTGCACCGGATGCAGCTTGAGAAATATCTCGGTCGACGCGGCCCAGATCATCACCACGCGTGAGCATTTGTTCTTCTTCCTCCACTGAGCGATCTCTTCGATTAGTTGCTGGGCGAGCTTTAACTTATTAGCGCCTTCCTTGACGTTCGTGCCGCTCAAACGTTTCACATACGACTGATCAAAGACCGCTTTCATCGGCTTGATCTTCTGCAACGGAGTTTTGATCTTTGCCAGTAAGTCCTTGTCGAGTACTCCGGCATGCAGGGCTGCTTCGTAGGCCGAGTCCGGGAAAATGTCCCAGGCGCCAAAGACCAGATCCTCAAGTTTTGCCAGCGGCAGGAAATCTTTGATCAGCGGCACTCGATTATCGGTCCGCTTTCCCAGGCGAATGGTTCCCATCTGTGTGAGACTGCCAATCGGTTCGGCGATGCCCTTCTTGATTGCTTCTACTCCGGCGATAAATGTCGTACTCACCGCGCCCAGGCCGACCAGCAGCACGCCGAGCTTACCCTTTGCGGGGGCGATTTCTGCCCCCTTCTGAACTGCCATTATTTAGGTTTCCTCCGAGATATTGTTTGTTGGCGATGAAAACGAACCCTTCGCCGTGCAAATGACTGTGCGCGTATTGTCGGTGTATTCGGCGTTTTTCGCAAACGGAGAGAGATTAGTGAGTTTTCGCGCGAGCCTGAACCATTTTGCCAGGTTTATTGGTAATCAGGGCCTTGATACCGAAGCGTTGCGCGCGACTGATCCATTGCGGGTCGTCAACCGTCCAGACGACCGTCGCCAGTCCCAGCCTGGACGCTTTGCCCACGAGACTATCGCTAACCAGATCATAATGAAGCGCGACCTCGGCGGCTCCCAACTCGAAAGCAAGGTCGACACTGCTCTTGATTTTCAGACCTGCCAAGGGCCGCCGGATTCTTGACTCGAAGAGTGCGGCCACGCGAATCGCCGGGTCAATCCTTTTGACCTCCGCCAGTACAGACAAGTCAAAACTCTCAACGATCACTCGCTCAACCAGTGCTAGTTGTCGGATTGATTTCACCACGGCGGTCGCAAGGGGCGTGGGCTGACCGTTCTCACACTTCATTTCCAAATAGAACAAGCCATCCGTTTCGGCCAGCGTCGTAAAGAGTTGCTCGAGGCTGGGTATCGTCTCCCGCTCATATTCGCTTTGAGCCTGGTCAGGATACCGCCGGTTGAACCAAGAGCCGGCATCGACCCTTGCCAACTCTGCGGCGGTGAAGTCTGAGACTGCGCCCGCTACTCGACCGGTCCTTCGCAGTGTTCTGTCGTGAATGACCACCGGCACCTGATCGCGCGCCAGCCTGACATCGAATTCAATGCCGTCAGCGCCGTCTTGAAAGGCCCGCACGAACGAGGCGATTGTATTCTCAGGCGCCAGCGCCGACGCTCCTCTGTGACCGATGATCAGAGGCAGTTTAGGAGTAGTCACTTTGGGTGACATGAATGCGAGTTGAGAGGCGAGCGATTCGCTTGCTGGCGCCGAGTTGATTATTCTCGCGCGAGGTCAAGTTGTTGGTGCGACACTTTCTTTAAGGTGATATCAAACGTCCCGAACTCGCCTTTTATTCGGGCGCTCACTGGGATGTGTCGATAGTCGTCGGTTAGCCACACGGAGAACTGGCCTCTTGCGTTTACCAATCCGCCCTGGCCAAACAACTCCGGATCGACGCGCACTACGGAAATCCGTCCCAGCACCGTCTTCATACGCTGCTTTTGAACAACGTGAACCGGCACTTGATAAACCCGGCCGGAATCGCTGATGGCGACCGAGAGGGTCTTTCCCGGATCCAACTGTTGAGTTCTGAGGTAATAAATTGCGGAGACTACATCGTTCACCTGGCCGCTAAAATCCGAGGTGGCGGTTCGAGGGACGTGCGCCGGGTCTCTTGGGTCCCGTTCGGTCCAAACAACCTTGCCATTTTTCTGATCAAAATTGGCCTCGCTCTCCCTGACTCGTTTTCCCTGCTCATCAAGTTTGACTGTCTGCTGAACGGAGAACGATTTGGGGTCAACCCTAGAAACAACATGCTGGTGGAAATTGATGTTGAAGAGCTTAGTGAAGAAGCCATCGCTGGCAACGTCGCCGGTGAACTTCAGCGAGTAAGGTGGAGGGCTGGTAATCGGTGAGTCATTCGTCAGCGCGGTCGCTACAACGGAATCGCGTTCGGTCGAGAACTTAAACGTCGCCACATCCAATTTCTTTAGCAGCGACTTAGAGATTTCCGCCTTGTAGATTAGTTGCTCGCCAGGCTCAAACGGCGGCGGCGCCGGCTTCTGGCCGAGTGCTGCGATACCAAAGGCAGCAACGGCCAGGAGTCCGCCAAGAACACGAATAAGCAGTTTGCGATTCGCCAATTTCATTTCAGGTAGTAAGACTTCAGGACCAGGACTCCCCAGGCAATCAACAACCCCAGACTGGCGCGATACTCACGATAACGCATGTAAAGCTGAGCATCGAATTTGTTCGCTCCCTCTTGAGCTAAATACGGTGTCAGGCGCGGTAGATAAAGCGGCACTGCTCGCGCGTATTGCTGATACTGTTCGCCAAACAAGCCTGACAGAGTCGAGGCTTCGACGCGCATGACCGGTAAATAGATGCCAAGGAACAAGGCGACGAACACCGCCGCCAGCTCCCAGCGCGCCGCAGCAATCGTGAAGCCGAGGCCCAGCAGAAAACTGCCCAGATAAAGCGGGTTGCGCGTATAAGCGTAGGGCCCCGAAGTGGCGAGAGCATCATTCTTTCTGATGTGGCCTGCCGCCCAGGCGCGTAAAGCAAGGCCAATGATGGAAACAGCGCCTCCGGCAAACAGCGTCGGCCAGCGCGGTCTTGCGAGCACCACAAACAGCGCCGCGCAAGCAAAGCCCATTGGTACTCGCCAACGCTGGATCCACGTACCACCCCGTCGTGTTTTGGTCTTCTCCATCCGGCACTCTAGATTACTTGTCGGTCAAAACCTTATGCGAATGAGTCAAGTTTTCGTGGTGGCTTGTCCTTTGCGACTCTGCGCCTTTGCGGGAAAAATCCCTGGCATCCCATGACTCCTTTGACGTCCAAAAGGCGTTTCTCCCAAACTCGCAAAGTCTCCAGGTCTAAGGTAGCCCTCGCCAGTCTAGTGTTTCAAAAGTTCGCGTAAAAATAGTTGTTCGGTTTTGAGTCCCAGAGGGACAGAATATTTATAGAGCCGAGCTCACGAAGAGCAAAGAGCTCCGGAGGAGCGACATAAATTGTTTCGAGCATATTCCGCTGCTACGGAGCTAAGAGGCTTTGTTGAAATTCTGACTCTATAAATATTGCGTCCCTTCGGGACTGAAGACAGACAAGCGAATTGATCGATTTATTGTTACGAGAGTCTTTGAAACTCCACACTATGGTAGTACCTCGTAAATAGCGTGACTTTCTAGTTCTACTTCTAAGCTTCTTCTGCCCCTGATTAGTCGTTCGCCAACGGCTTGAAGAACTCTGTGCACATCGATGTCCATACAGATCCATTTCCCGCAGGCGCGGCGATGACAGTCGGTCCTACAGTCAATGTCGTTTCGTTCGACGCAGATATCTTCGGCGTAAGGACTGCCATTGCGCCACCATTCGGTTGGGCCGAAAAGTCCGACCACGGGCGCGCGGGCAGCCAGAGCCAGATGGGTTGGTCCCGTATCGCCACCCACATAAACTCGCGCGCCTTTCGCAAGTGCGTAAAACCCCTTCAAAGAGAGACTGACAGCATTCGCCCTCCGAGACGAACAGGCATCCAGCACGGTCTGCGCAATCGCTGCTTCTCCCGGCCCATGCGTCACTAGCGAATGCAGCCCGTGCTGTTGCCAGAGTTCATCAGCGAGTGCGCCAAAACGTTCCGCGCTCCAAAGTTTCGTAGGCCAGCCGCCCGCGGGATTGAGAATCGCATAATTGCCACCGCATCCGGCGGCTGCTTCCATGGCTTCTTGCTGATGTGCTGGATTGAGCGCGATGGGAAACGTAAACTCCCGGGCTTCCATCGGCACAGGAATACCCAAGGCTCCCTTAACCAATTCGAGACCTTTGCGAATCACATGAATTTTCTTAGGAACTTTGACTGTCCGGGAAAGAAGCAAACGGCTCGGCGGCTCGCGCAGTCCTTCACGCGAGAAGCCAAAAATACGACGCGCGCCCGAAAGACGCGCAATTGATGCTGATTTTAAGAGGCCCTGAAAATCAAGAGCTAGATCGAAGGCTGAGGCGCGTAACTGACGTAACTGCTGGCGCGGTGCCCGCAGCGTCTCCCCAGACACCAGTCCGCGCCTCAGGGCCTTCGTGTCGACTACGATGAGCCGATCCAGAAACGGGTTGTCTCGTAAAATTTCGCTTGCCCCACGTTCGACGACCCAGGATATTTCTGCGCCCGGGAGCGCTTTCCTGATCGCGGCCAGCGAGGGCAGCGTGTGTACCACATCACCGATGCTGCCCAGTTTGACGATCAGAATGCGCACGCAGTGAATGGTAAGGGCTAAGCAGGCAATAGGCAAAAAGGGAAGTCTTGAGTCGCGAGTCTGGAGTCGCGAGTCCGTGGGTTGCTGCTTGGATATTCAAGCGTTAGTGCTTGACTCTCGACTCCGCACTCACGACTCGCGACTCGCGACTTCCGGAAAGCCGGTCGATCATTTCCGAGGTTGAGTGCCCCTTCGGATCTCCGACAATTGCTACGCGGCCACCATAAGATCGCACCACGTCGCGCTCGGGAACAGTGTCCTCGGTATAGTCAGTGCCCTTGGCATGCACATCCGGCCTTAGCTCCAGCAGTAGTTCCGCGACAGTGGGTTCACGGAATATCGTAACCAAATCCACGCATTCGAGCGCGGCTACAACCTCAGCTCGTTCGGCCTCTGAGGTCACCGGCCGGCCGGTGCCCTTCAGCCGGCGCACCTGATCGTCCGAATTAACACCAACGATCAGTACGTCTCCAAGAGCTCTTGCGCCCTGAAGATAGCGAACATGGCCCACGTGCAGGATATCGAAACAACCGTTAGCGAGCACAACCCGCACTCCGGACTTTCTGAGTTCGGTAACCTGGCGCGATAGGTCGCTACGTTCAGCTATTATCACAAGCGAATCTTCTTTCAACCTTCGATTTAGCGGGCTGCTGAAAACGTGATTACGATCCACGAAATTACACGAAGCAGCACGAAATCACAGGAAAAAGGTGCGGGGTTTCTTAGTATTATTTCGTTTCGCTCGTGTGACTTTGTGGATCATACGTATGGATTTTTTGATCCGTGCACCTCGTTTTTCAGCAGCATGCAAAGTTCATGTCTTTAGTACTGAGTCGGTTAATTCGTCGCTGCTGACCGAGGCAGTGCCGCGTTTCATTACGACCAGGCCCCCAGCGTAGTTTGCCAGTCTGGCCGCGTCGGGGAACGAAGCATCGGAAGCGAGTGCCAGCGTGTAGGTAGCGATTACGGTATCGCCGGCGCCGGTGACATCAACCGGCTCACGCGCGCCCACGGCTTCGATATGCAGAGGCGCTACGCCGTCTTCAAAAAGTGTCATTCCGTGGCTGCCTCGGGTTACGAGCAGCGCCCGAAGCGCGAGTTGCTCGCGCAGTGCTTCGGCTATTGAATCAAGATTGTCGTCCTGGGCAAGTTGGCGCCCAAGCAGGTTCTCGACTTCGTCTTCGTTTGGGGTCGCGGAGGTGAAGCCGTGAAAACGCGAAAGCTGGAACCGCGAATCAACCATCACCGGAGTTCTCCTCGGTTTCGTGGCTTGCCGGAGCGCATCAGCCAACGCCTGATCGACTACTCCGTAATTGTAGTCAGAAATGATCACCGCATCCGCGTCTGCTGTGTGTCGTCGTAGCTGTTCTTCCAGCGAGGCGCGTAAGGCTGCGTCGTTAAGCCCCGACCCCTCGTAATCGATACGGATCACCTGCTGCCGGGTCGAGTGCAGTTGGCCGGCGAGGATGCGAACCTTCGTCGTTGTCTTGAGGTCCGCAGAAACGCAAACGCCGGCACAATCGACTCCTGCTGCTCTTAACTTCTCCAATAGAGCGTTTCCTGCCTCATCATCACCGGTGGCTCCGACGAGCGAAACCGTGGCGCCCAGCGCAGCCAGATTTGCTGCGCAGTTGGCGGCGCCGCCGGGAGTAGTCTCTGTGTGCTCGTGGCGCAGAATGAAGACGGGCGCTTCGCGTGAGACACGACTGATCGCGCCATAGATGAACTGGTCAGCAAGCAAATCACCAACCACGACGATCTTGCGTTGCGGGAAGCGGCGAACGATATTGACTAGCCGTTCCTGCAATAGTGTTCGTTCAACAGTCAAGAGTTTACTCCGCTGGCGCTTATTTGGAGTGTGGTGGCAAGCCGAGGCGCGACACCGTTTTGGTTGCTTTGCAAAATCAGAGGCGGCCAGGATATCCAAAGCGCCGTCGCCGCTACGCTTTGCCGGCGCACTCCAAATTCAGACTCTGCTTCTGGGCGATTATTTGTTCCACTGCCTCGAATAAATTTTCCGCTATCAGATCAGGGTGGTGTTGCCAGTCGGCACTACTATGCTCCCATTCGCCGCGACCGTAACCGCTCAAGACCAGCGCGGATTTCACTCCGGCGTTTCGGGCCAACTCAACGTCGCTGTAACGATCGCCGATCATCCAACTGGTCGCCAAATCGATGTCGAACTCTTTCGCTGCTTTAGTGATCAGTCCGGGTTTCGGCTTTCTGCAATCGCAGTCAAGACGATATGGCGGCTCACCAGCCGAAGGATGATGCGCGCAGTAATAAATGGCATCAAGGTGTGCGCCCGCGCCGGCCAACTCAGTATTCAGCACATCATGCACGGCGCCGATCATCGTTTCCGGGAAATACCCACGCGCCACGCCGGCCTGATTGGTTACCACAATTGCCAGCCAACCATTTTCATTCAGTAGCTTCACAGCCGGCGGCGAATAATCAAAGACGCGAAAGCGCGAGGCGTGGTTGATGTAACCAACCTCTTCAGAGATTGTGCCGTCACGGTCCATGAAAACTGCTCGGTGCATCACAAGTGTCCGATAAACTTCAGTTTGTCGTGATTCTCCAAAATACCTTGTCTGGTTGAAGCGGCCTGTGAAGGTACGTCGGCGACAAACTGAAGTTTGTCGGACATCCCGTCCAGCATGGTGACTGCACGCTCGAAGACTTCATCCACGGAAATCGCGGTCAGGCAACGATGGTCAATCGGACAGTCCCGCAACATGCAGGGCGCGCAGTCTGGCGGCTGACGAAGAATCTCAGCACTACTCGACCATGGACGGGTCGTCAAGGGATTCGTCGGTCCAAAGATTACCAGCGTCGGCCGGCCCAGGGCTGAGGCGATGTGCGCCGGCCCGGTATCGTTCGTCACCAGCAGGTCAACCAGGCCCAGCACCGCCATTGCCTGCGCCAGATCTGTTTTTCCAGTCAATACAATCGGTGAGTGCTTCATGCGCGAACGTACTTCCAAGGCAACGTCCGACTCATCCGGAGAACCGACGACCAGGACCTCCGCTCCCAGCTCCTGAATGAAGCGATCTGCAATCGCCGCGTAACGCTCCGCCGGCCAACGTTTTGCCCGGCTATTGATCGAACCGGGACAAATCGCTACCAATGGACGACCATCGTGGACACCTGCGGTGCGAAGCAAATCCGCCGCCAACGCCTTTCGCTCGTCGTTGATACTGAGATTGAACTCCGGTTGCATTTCTAACGCTCTCGTCGTCCCAGTGGCTGATTCGTTTAGGAGTCGATCGATCTCAGCGATGACATTCAAATAGTAAAAGCTCTCGTGTTGCGTGGCGCGCCACTCAGGCAAGACCAGCGGATCGGTCAGCAACCAGCGGCGGCCCTGCGTCGCGTAACCGACCCGCAGCGGTACGCTCGCGAGTCTGGCAATCAATGCCGGTTCGAAAGCATTTTGCAAGAGTATCGCCAGATCAAAACGACGGCGTCGCCACTCGCGAACCTGAGCAAACAGACTGCCCTCGCAAATCAGAACGTCATCAAGAAAATCAGCGCCGTCAAAGATCGCTTTGGCAAACCGGCGGGTTGCCAGAGTTAGTCGCGCGCCGGGCAAGAGCCGGCGCAGCGCCCGCAAAGCAGGCACCGTCATCACTGCGTCGCCGACCCAGTTGGTGCCGCGAATGACTACCCGATCGATTTGCCTCTCGTTCAGTTGCACGTTTTTCGGTGGTGGCCTACTTTGCTAGTCTTCTCTGCGTCTGCCTCGCCGTTTTCTGCGTCTCCGCGTTGAATCTTGCCGCAAAACACGCTCACCACTGAGACGCCGCGCACGCAGAGTTCGCGCAGAGAGTTGAAATTAGGCAACTACCCGTCTTTCGAATCAAATCAGACTCTTCAGACCTTCTGCCATGCTTATTTCCGGCTCCCAGTCCAACTCTTCGCGGACGCGCGTCAAGTCCGAGACATAGTGCAACGGTACCGGGGGAGCGAGCTGGGTACTCGAATCGAAAACAGGATTGCATTGAATCAACTCGGCAGTGGTATCGACGATCTCTCGCAAAGTCGCGGAATTCTTTTTGCCGCCGCCGAGATTGTAAAGCCCCCTGACGCGCGACGACTCGATAAATGCCTTGCACGCGCGTGAGAAGTCATCAACGGCAAGAATATCGCGAACGGGCTGGCCATCGAGCGGCAGACGGATGGGCCAGCCGCGCTTCACCGACTCGACGTAATGCGTAACGAAACCGGATTCGTTTCCCTCCGATGGTCGAGCATAGACGGCCGACAATCTGAAAATACAGGCACGAATGTTCCGCCTTGCGGCGTAGTAATCAACGTAACGCTCTCCGATCAGCTTGGACCATTCCAGCGCCGTCTGGCCGCAGTATTCGGTGGGACAGTCCTCCGGCACCTCCTCATAATTCTGCGCGTGTGCGCCGTAAACGTCCTTGGTTGAAGCATAGATGAAGACAGAGTTCGGCTGCATATGACGCAGCACATTGGCCGGGCCCTCGGCGTTCGTGCGATAGCAGAGTTCCGCTGACGCAGGGTCTTTATCGAGGTGGGCCGCCAGATGAATTACTGCATCGTAGGCGGCGATGCGGCTGACGTCGACGGCGTCCAGAATGTCCAGATTGCAGCGCCGCGAAAAATTGTCGGCATCAAAAAAGCGGCGCACGTGAATGCCGAGATAGCCGCTGCCGCCGGTAACGAGAATCTTCATAAGGAAGTCTGGAGTCTGGAGTCGCGAGTCTGAAGTCCGGGTTATTCAAATTGTCTTTGGAGTTCGAAGGTGCGCGGCCAGGGTTAGGGTCATTCGGGATATCTCGTCGAGTAGTAAGTACAGGCTCTCGAACATGGTCGTAGAGACATATCGCAGGTCGAGAGCCACGTACAAATGTGACTGAACTTCGGAAACAGACGCGTGTGCCATGTTCAGAAAATTGGCGAATTCTTTGTCCGAATGTCGCCCAAATCCCTCCGCAATGTTTGCCATTATCGAAACACTGGCACAACGAGTCTGATCCCTCAGGCCGAAGTCTCTGGAAAAACGAACATCGGCTGTGACCTCATAAACCGTTTGCGTCGCTTTTCTGGCCTTCTGCCAGGCTTTGATGTCTTCAAACCTCTTGAATGTCGCCATCTCTTTCTCCTCCATTGCTGAAGGTGGGTAGAAGAGGACCCTCTCTAACAAGCAATATCTTGACGCCTAAATATCATGCTTCACGAACCGCGGACTCCAGACTCTCGACTCCAGACTCCCGACTCCCGACTATTTCCCCGCCAGCTTATTCATCTTCATCAACGATTCCGGATGGCCAATGGCAATCAGCATGTCGCCGCTCTCGATTGTCGCTTCGCCACTGGGATTAAAGACCATCTCCCCATCATTGCGCCGGATGCTGACGATGACAATGTCGAGTTCCGATCGTATGTTCGTTTCGCGCAGTTTGCGACCGACCAGTTTCGAAGTTGGTTCGACTTCGACCTGTTCGAAAGTCAGCTCCAGCCGGCTGGCAGTTATCGAATCGATAAAATCGGCGACGGCGGGCTTAAGCAATGCCGTTGCCATCCGGTGACCGCCGATGATTGTCGGGGCGATTACTCGATTGGCCCCTGCCCGCACGAGCTTTACTTCAGCCGGCTCTTCTGCGGCGCGGGCCACGATGTGCAGTTTGGAATTTAGATCGCGCGCAGTCAGGACCACATACACGTTGTCAGCATCATCCGGCAGACAGGCAGCCAGCCCGCGCGCGTGCTCAACGCCTGCCTCTCGGAGACTCTCTTCCAGCGTCGCGTCGCGCACCAGCACAGCGACCCCTTGATCGGTGAGTTCAGCAACCGTTTGCGGATCTCTCTCGATCACGATAAACACTTCTCCCGACTGCCGCAGATCGCGAACCAGGTGAGAGCCCACCCGACCCGCGCCGCAGACAATCAGATGGTTTCTCAGTTTGCTCATCTTGCGTGAACGCCGCCGTTGGCCAAAGGTTGCGACCAACTCTGATTGCACAATCGAATGAACCGCGGTGGTTAAGCCATAAAGCACTATGGCCACGCCGAACATCATGAAGAACGTCGCGAAAAGCCGGCCGCCGGGGGTGCGCGGAGTCAAATCGCCATAGCCGACAGTGGTGACTGTTTGGGCGCTGACATAGAGGCTATCGAGCAATGACCAGCCTTCAAGCTGATGAAAGCCAATCGTGCCCAGCGCCAGGGCCGCCAGAACGGCGAAAACGACCAGCCAAATGCGCGGTAAACTTTCGCTGAACTGACCTGAGCCTGGGGACGTAGAACTCATTGTCGATTTGACGCATCTAATCGGCCTGACTGCGGTGCCACGTTAACCAAACAGCAGGGGAGTGTCAATTAAGAGCTAGACAGGTGGATGACAAGGGTTTAGCATTTGGGTTCAGGCGATTGACTATGGGCGAAAGCGTCAGCTCATTCAGGGGTCAATCGTCTTTTGTTTTATGCCTGTGAGATACCCCCCTAACGATCGCCTGCCGCCGGCAAGACACAGCGGACCGGCCGGACGCCAGCCTGGCATCGTGCGTTATGAAGAACCGTCCGCCAGCCTCCCGCGTCGCTTTCTTCGTCGTTTTCTTCGTCGTTTTTTCAGCGCTCCCGTAATCATCCCGCTCGTCTTTATTTCCGCCATCGTTTTTGGTGTGCTCATCTATTACTGGACCGTGTTTTCGACCCGCATCGACACTCTCCTGAAAGGTGAAGTATACACCCGCTCAGCCGGAATTTATGCCGCACCCAAGCAGTTGCGCACCGGCGAAAATCTGTCGGCCGATGATCTCGTGGCCTATCTCAAGCGCGCCGGTTATGTCGAGAGGGATCAACAGGCCGACACGGCGCGGGGTCGTTACTCAGTCAGCAACGGTGTCGTCGAGATCGAGCCCAGCCACGATTCTTCAATCGATGGTCAGCAGCAGTTTCAGCACCTGCGGGTTCAGTTTTCGCGTACTGGTAAAAGCATAGCGTCGATCGGGCTGGGAGAGCAGAACAGCCATCCCGATCGGGCCTGGCTTGAGCCCGAGCTAATCAGCGCAGTGACCGGCCGCGAGCGGGCGAAACGCCGGGTGGTCGGCTTCAACGATCTGCCTCCACAGTTAGTCAAAGCGATCGTAGTCACCGAAGATCGATCGTTCTTTGAGCACTATGGCGTAAACGTCCGCGGCATTCTGCGCGCGTTAATTCGGCGCTATGACTCGGACCCCAACTCGCCGATTGCGCGACAGGGGGGATCGAGCATCACCCAGCAACTGGTGAAGAATTTGTTGCTGTCTCCGGAGCGGACCTGGCGGCGCAAAGTCTCCGAGGCCTACATGTCGATCATCCTTGAGACAAGGCTTTCGAAGGAACAGATCTTTGCGCTCTATTGCAATCAGGTGTACCTGGGCCAGCAGGCAGGTTTTTCGATCAATGGCTTTGGCGAGGCAGCGGGCGCGTATTTCGGCAAGGATGTGACGAACCTGACGCTACCCGAAGCCGCGTTTCTGGCGGGCCTGATCCGCAGTCCTAATCGTTACAACCCATATCACGATCCGATGACCGCAACGGCTCGGCGCAATCAGGTGCTCGATTCCATGGTCGAGACCGGCATTATCAGCAGCGCCGATGCGGCCACTGCAAAGGCAGCACCGCTGCAGGTGGCGACGGTTAAAGGCCGAATCGATGTCTCAGACG